>Ga0307968_1000114_pt1 | contig 46190 bp, 53 predicted proteins | sample OrgLakmetagen650_FD_201834 | JGI IMG/M metagenome (GOLD analysis project Ga0307968, IMG submission 201834) | Saline water microbial communities from Organic Lake, Antarctica - #650 | ecosystem: Environmental > Aquatic > Non-marine Saline and Alkaline > Saline | place: Antarctica: Organic Lake...
CACACACACACTCTCACACACACACACTCACACACACACACACACACACACACACACACACACACACACACACACACACACACACACACACACACACACACACACACACACAAGTGCTGCATTGTGCAGGAGAGCGAGGGTTGAGGGAGGTTTGAGAGACGGTTGTATCCCGCGTCCTCTCCTTTCGAAAAAATTACAAGTTAAATTTCACATTGAATTATACACCGCGGACCCCGCGCAGAGGGGCCCAGTTACTGGGGGGTACCTGCGCCCTCCGCAGGCACCCCGCACACTAACTAACTCCTTCCGTAGTCCGCAGGCCCCCCGCGCGGCTCCTACCCTGCGGACCCCGCGCGGAGGGGCCCAGTTACTGGAGGGAACCTGCGCCCTCCGCAGATACCCCGCATGGACCCCGCAGGTGGCATACCCTCGCGGAGAAGCAGCGGGGTACCTGCGGGGGTCCGCGGCTACCCGCGCGGGGGGGTCGGCTCCAGTAGGGATAACTGCATTATGGATGACATCAAAACAGTTTCACAAGGCTCAGATTGGCTTACTCTTGCTGTGCATAAAATTTTTCATTAGAAAGAAATATATCATCACACCATGCTCTTCCAGAACCCTGAGCAAGCATACGCCAATGTCCTTCTGCTGAAGCGAGGGCTGAAGCGGATTTCAGCTGCACACCCTACAGAAATAGCTTACATCAACAGCATATTGAGCAACAGTCATCAATCAAGGACGGATCAACCCGGCGTAAGCATGGGGATTACAACGACATAACACTTCCTCCACAAAGGCAACTTTGCAACAAGAAAGCAAGCAGATAGATTGAGGTGTGTGTGTGTTTGCGTTTGTGTGTGTTTGCGTTTGTGTGCATGTGTGTGTGAGGGGGGGGGATGATGGAGCGTCTTCACTTTTAGGAATGTTGCCTATTTCCCACCACTACAAATTTAGGGAACCTAACCGTTGCACTTTCTCCCAGGGGGGGCTTGCACTTACTGTTTGCTGGCGGCGCCGGCATCTAAACAGCTGAGTGGAAGCATGTGACACAAGAGCCCGCCAAGGGGCAAGCTTCCAGCGCTATTGTGTATGACCACTTTCCGTATCACCGCTTTTGGCGCAGGCAAAGCACGAACAAGAGCCAATCATTTTGTGACGGTAGGTTGTATGCAAACATTGCATAGCATGCTCGGATCGTCTGACAAGTTTAGCACATAATTTGTGATTTATTAGTATTGCTCTCAGAAAATTACTTCACACTTGCTTAAAGTTCATAGACAGCGTTGCACAACAATTAAGTATGCTTGTTTATTTTCAAATTTGGGGGGGGGGGTATTGCGAATGTTAGAACTCGACTTCGAAGCTAGAACTATTTTGAACCTAGAAGTGGAGTTCTAAAGGTTATGCTTCGAATGTTAGAACTCGACTTCGAAGCTAGAGGTATTTCGAACATTCGCAATACCCCCCCAAAATTTGGGGGGGGTATTGCGAATGTTCGAAGTGCACTTCGAACCTAGAAGTCCACTCCTAGGTTAGAAGCTTTATTAATCGAAAATGGTAGAACTCACTTCTAGCTTCGAAGAGCACTTCTAGCTTTAGAAGTGCACTTCTACAAAAGGACCACTTCTCAAATCTATAATAGCGCAAAGCTCTGTGTGAGCGCTTCAGCTTCGAGTATGCTTAAAGCCTTGTGTGAGCGCCAAGAGTTTCAGACCTCTCAGAACCATTGCTCTGTTTGGGCAAAATTGCTCTGTGTATGCATGATCGCTCTATATGTGTGAGCATTGCTCTGTGTGGACATGATCGCTCTATCTGTGTCAGCATTGCTCTGTGTGGGCATGATCGCTTTATCTGTGTGAGCATTGCTTTGTGTGGGCATGATCGCTCTGTGTGGGTTGATCCCTCTGTGTAAGTCAAGACCACACTCCCCGTGTTTACCTGATCTCTGAGCCTCCTTCTAATTAAAGATAAATGCATGAGGGCATGCATTCTAAGGAAGTGGAGCAATATAACGATTCAGGTTGTAATAAATCAGAATATATAAGATAAAACCAGATACAATCAGAGGTACTCAGCATCCGTGCTTGCAACACATCCGAAACGCTTGATGTGCGTTACAACCTGTCCAAAAGGTACAAATTTTCCAAAATAGGGGCTGTCAGTATTCTTTTCTAAAATAGCTTGAAAGCACATCCGCGTTGTTTGCGGTTTCAAACCAGCCTGCCTCAGTAATTTTCTGTTACAATTACCAGATGCCCAATCACATGTTGTCCATCCTCAAAGACTTGTATAATGCTGACAAATACACGCTGTTGGATGGGAAAAAATCAAGCTACTGTTCAGCCATCTGTTGGTGTGGAACAAAGGTGCCCCTTCCCCTTCCCCTTCGCTTGCTCTCTTCTATTTTCCTAAACGACATTGACAGCATGACTGATAGGGTGCGGTCATTGGTATCCCCGGGTTTGCTGTGAGAAACAAACTGTTTGCTGATGACCTTTCCATCCCTTCCAATAAACATTCAGATTTGCAGACTAAACAAGCTAAAAGATTACGCTTAAAGGAAATCTCTCATTGTAAATACACTAAATTCAGAGGTGATGTTCTAGCTTTATCTGTGAAATCCTGTCCCCTCTGTACTTTGACGGTGTAAAGCTCCCCTACACAGACAAATTAAAATATTTGGGCATGGTGTGCGACAAGCAGATCAATCTGAACACTGCACCTGACGCAGCACTTTATCCATTCACGGCAGGCACATTCAGAATCAAAGGGTATGTTCAGAACGGCATAATTTTTAAGTCAGATTCGGGCCACTCATTACTTACAACAAGAAAAAGACAGTCCCAAGCAAAAGACTGTTGGGAGTTGGGAGTGTTTAAAAGGATACTGGGGGTCAAAGACACCACACCACCCCTTCATGGTGTGTCATGCGCGAGTGTTTATTTGAACCCCTATAGTTCATTTGGTTTTGCGCGGCGATGCAACTGTACAATTGTTTGACTAAATCCAACACCTACACAACGAGAAAGGTCCTGCATGCTGACATGCAGCGGAGCACACCAGCAGCAGAGCACTTGCTGTCCTCCTGTAGACTCGTACAAACGACTTGACACGTGTTAGTTCCCAATTGCGCACACACACAATGTGCTACAACAACGATGTCGAGACTGGAGGGAGGAAAGGTCAGGGGGTGGCCATATTATTCACAACAGTTTCACAGTGCTCGTTCAGTTGTTAAAGATCTTTGATTTTTATGGAGCAGACTGGATTTACATCAAAGGTCAGACTTTGGGATGCAGGGGATAGTGCTTTTGGGAGCTGTGTTCATTCATCCTCGCTTTTCTGCACGTTGTGATGCTGAGATTTCCCAGATCTTCTCGCAGATGCAACACGATGTTTCTGAAGCACCTAGCAATAGCCAAGATACCATTTTTTTGGGGGACTTCAACGCACATCTGGACAATTTACCTGACCATTTTTCTGAGGGGCACGTTGCCATGCTCTCCAGATGTCCCGAACCGGGCACTTCACGTTTGGGGCAGAACAAAGGCCGAGCTAATTAAGTCGGCAGATGGTTGAGGAACATGCGCTTAAAACTCCTCTCATTTTGACCTTGGGCAGGGGGAAGGGGGACAATGGGCAGCCCACCTTCTTTGGTTACAGTCCTCATTTTAACCCATCACGGACTGAACACATCCTGATGTCCACTACCCTTATTATGTGCTGCAAACAAGATACCGTGCTACATGAATTTGACTCAGCAGACCACAGGCCACTTATTATGCCAGTGTCCGCACATTGATGTGCGGCTTCCAAGTCAGGTTCGGAGAAGAGGGAAAGGAAAATATATGGTTTGGAGGGATGAGCACAAAGACGCGTTTGTTTTACACATGCTAGAAATTGAGAATGTCCTCCAATCTTTTCGGAACTCTATACGCAATCAAAAACAACGATCCTGCTATAAATACCTCAATCATGCTTGCTGCTGAAGCCAATGGTATGACAGCAAGACAATTGTCACGCAGAATGCAGCTTGGCCTTCCCATGGCCCCTTGGTATGATGCACTGTGCCGTGATTACAAAAGACGTATCAGATGGAACAAAAAACACAACGAACCCTTTGCTAGGCTGCAACAACAGTCTGAGAAAATTTTAAAATAAAAGGCAAATGAGATGGGTGGACTCATTGATGCTCATAGCTCAGTGGTGTACAAGCTGATGACTGTGAACAAACGAATTTGTAGTCATGAAATGAACACCTTCAGCTACATGCAAAGCAATCCCAAGAGGTCATTCCCGACGTGTTACCTGGACGATCCAAATAAACCTACACGGCATCAGTTTCTCAGTGAACAGTTACAATCTGGACAAGTGCTTCCTTCTGGCATTGCAGTCTTATCAGTCAGTCTTGGTGGCAGGTGAGAAAACATAAACACTACCTTTCAACGCAGAAATGAGCGAGCACCTGTATACGAGCTAACCCCCCGCAAATACTCTGGCTACCACTGTCCAGAAAAATATTTCAAACATGAACGTGCAGTCCAGCCCAGATCTTGATTCGTTATTTACTTATTTCATCTGGCACGCAGAGAAATCAGTTTCAGGATGATCGTGGTAAGGAACACACTGAAAGCGTTCAGCTTCCCCTTCTTACTGCCTTGTTCCTGTCAGACGGTGTCCCCCCGCACCCTTGAAACAAAGTCAAAATAACATCCGCTGTCAAAAAGCCTCGCGTTTTCAACGCGTTTGAGCTTCATAAGCGCGTTTATGAACTAAAAGCGTGAACGCAAAATTTTTGAAGCATTCCAAACGGTCCTGTAAGGCCTTTGTTTTGGGGGGGATAGCTTGTTTTGGGCATGTTACAATATGTTTTAATTAATCGGAAGCAGATGGGAGCTGTTTTGGCCGGATTGCGTGAAGTGCATTTACACCGCGATTCTGACGGTCATAAGCGTGATCCTGAAAATCATAAACGCGCTTATGATGAGCATAACTCAATATAGAGCGCTTTTTCCCGGTCCTGCCGTTGGAACTGCAGCAGTGTTGGCCCAAGAATGTGCTTGCAGCCCCTTTACAAAGCAGGGACGGGGTAGTTTGCACCTGTCTACGCTTTCAATATCCAAAAGCGTGATCAAGGTGATTGATCATAAACGCGCTTATGAATCTCAGAAGCGCGATCATGAGCCTCACAAGCGCCGGGAAATACGTGTTCATAAGCGTAAAAGTTGGCAAGCGCGCTTATTATTAATCTCATAAGCGCGCTTTTGAGTCTCAGAAGCGCGCCTATGAGCCTCATAAGCGCCGAGAAAAACGGGAAAAACGGGTGTTCATAAGCGTCAAAAGCAGTATGTTGGCAAGCGCGCTTATAAATCTCAGAAGTGGGCTCGTCAGGGTGATGCTGTGCGGAGAAAAGGAATCATAATTGTTTAAACAAAAGTGTTCAGCACTTCACATTTTTGTGAAATACACCACTGTTATCGCGCGCAGGAACATTGAAAATTATAATCAATGGTTCCCTTAGGAGATGTGTTTTGCACGTTTAAATTCAGTGTTCACCAGTTGCTACCGCTCCCTCTCCACTCCCTCTCCACTCCCTCTCCACTCCCTCCTTCCTGGATTATCGAATACCACCACCAGGCCGCTCCTATGGGCATAACTGTGAGGCCCTGGCGCGTGGTTTGTGTAACTGCAAAAATGCAGTGCGCAGTCCCCCTCTCCCTCCTGTTCTCCTTCCTTGCCCCTCCTGCCATGTTGCGCACTGACTGCTTGTTGCTTTGCACACAGAGAGGAGCAGGAGCACAGCCCCGGCAGCAGGACGTGCGGGCCCCTTCCAATTGCTCTCTTGAGAGCAAATCTTCAGCTTTCTCCTCCTCTCCACCTCTTCTGATCCTATGCTCCTTCCTGCTCTGCGCTGTTTCCCACAGCATGGACGCTATGAGCATGCCGTGTCATTTGCTGCAGGCGTGCGTGCAGGGGGCTGGCGTGGGGCAGGAGAGAGAGCCAAATCAAATTTGCAGCTGGCATTTCCCACGCCACGAACACGCTTCTTTACCCATTAAAATGCCGATTATATTTATAGAAACGCGCTCATCACACTCATAAACGCGCTTGCAGTGCCCATAAACGCACATTTATGGCTCGTAAGCGCGCGCTTGTGACTCAATAGCGCGCGCTTATCAGCCGTTGTTAGCGTGCAGAGCGCGAGAGTTCAGAAACGCGTTTCTGAAGTTCAGAAGCGCGTTGATAACGCGAGCCTTTTTGACAGTGATCTCTGGATAAAAAAGGTCCAACTGCGTCCGCAAAAAATCAATGGCAGTATCTCTAGACTTTTTGCAAACTTGATCAGGGTTGCTGACGGACTGGGCTCTTGCTGAACATCAAATACCAAACTCACAATTTGGTTTCTGCCCCACAAGGAACACCAACCCCTCTTTATTTTCTGCCACGTACTGATAAAAAGGAAAACTTGAAGGTGTACTAGGGTGAAGGTGTACCTGGTTGTACACTGCTTTTCTGGACCTCTTTGCTGCCTACGACAGTGTTCAAAGAGAGAAGCTTTGGTAAAACCTGTAAAAAATAAATACTCCGCAGCATTTGAGATGTCATTCAAACCATTTACACAGTATGCCTACACCTTCTCATTGGTGGCGACAAAATCTCTGAGGAGGTTGCGCCCGGCAGAGGCTTGAAACAGGGCTGCCCTCTGAGTCCCCTTCTGTACTCCATAACAATGGCATGGACAGATTCTTGACTGTACAGAGAGGTGCTGCCACTGCCCCTGGATTCAGTTCAAATCCCTCACTGTGATTATGCTGATGACCTTGCTCTCACTTCAAACACGGCTGAAAGTCTGTAATTCTAACTGAACAAATTCTTTGACTACCCAGGAGGCCCAGAAGGCCCTCGCACAGGCTCGCATTGTGTTTATTAATTATGTGTTGCCCCCCTCGCATAAGGGCTTATTAATTGGGTATTCCAAGCCCTGGGGCTTATTAATTGGGTATTTCAAACCTCGGATTGGTCACGGCACCCTACAGTATACACATTTCAAAGGGCTCAAGCTAAACACTGACAAAACAGTCATGGTCTTCTTCAGCAGGGGTAACTCGCTCTGCGATTCCCACCTTCACGTACGACGACACACCTCTGGAACTTGTCACTGAATTCAAATACCTTGAAACCACTCTTACTCGTGATAGAAGCATGCACACAGCTGCTGAGAAGATGGCAGACAACTTCAGGTCTGCCATAATCAAAGTTTACATATTTGTTTACAGCAAGGTTATTAATCATAGAAAACGTTCCATCCTTTGGCTGGATTTTGCTTTGACAGCTGGTTTGCACGGTTGTCAAGTATGGGCCACTTCTTCTCTGACATATAATTTCTCAAAAATTACCCTACACACGTCCTTCATCTAGGCTTCCTAATAAGACTTGGGGTTCAAGGAAGATACTGATACTCGCTGCATGCTCAGCGAAACAGGTCATATGCCCATTTTTCCTTATTGGTTTCTATATTTTATTGGATGCATCATACGAGAAAGTTGTGCATATTTTCCTTCTTCTTGCAAACGGAAGTGATACATTATCAGGTTCTGCACGTGCTCCAAGATTTTCTTGCGTCCCTGCAATTTTTGGAAGCCGTACGATCTCGCAAGTCTATTAATCTGAAACAGTTTGAGCTAACTCTACGCAAACATATCATTGGAGGCTGGAGAGAACTTGACAATTTGATACCACATGAGACTTACCTTACCATTCCAGCGAAATTATGAGGACTCATCAAATACATTATGGTGTATCTTTGGGAATTGCTCCTGGCTGGTGGGATGACAGAAACAGAAATCCTTAGCCTATGTTGCCTCTCGACCTTCCCTTGGTTATTTCCAACATTCTCAGCCGTGCACTTCTTGCCATCGCCTTTCTGGTCATAACTTTCTGTTCCAAATAATGCGTCGTAACAGAATTAAAAGGCCTCATGAGCTCAGGATCTGTGACAAAGTGACTGACACTTTTCAGGATGAGAAGCGCATTTTGCTGGACTGTCTGCATCAACACTTGTCAGCCTCCGCGCACAGCACCGCCAGCTGGTTACCGCCTTACAAATATGAGTGTGGCTTCTTTTGTGGCTGAATGCTTCGCCCTTTTCCGCTTTTTTTCCCTTTTTGTTTGGTTACAGGCCATTTCCAAGCTTCTGCTCAGATGCCCCCCAGAGGCATATAAAGCGCTTGCCTACATCCCTATCCTTGCATTGGGACCAAAAACATGTTTCTTAACCTGCCTCGTGATGTCATTCACAGAACAACTCGCTTCGGACTTCGTGTTCACACCCTACGTTTCAAGACAGCGTCATGGAATCAAAGTCCTGTGTCACTGATCATCATGATGGTGTCCAAGATGAGCAGCATGTTCTTTTCCACTGCGCCAATCTCCACGTGATTTCTCTCCGCAGGAAATATGCATTTCTGTTTCCCCCAACAGGAGCCCTCGATGTGTGTACTTTCTTAAGCCAGGTCAATAACAAGCTTTATTTTTTACTCCACGAGCTAGTCGCTTATTATGAGCAGGTTAGCAGTCGCACTTTTTGACTGAAGGCCTTTTTTTGTAAACCTTGTAAACCTTGTTAGTCGTTTTAGGTTAAGGGCACACATCCTTAAGGCGACAGCATTTTAGGATCATGAATTCTCTTTTTGGTTACTTTTAAGCTTGTGAGCAGTTCATTCCCCCCCCCTCCAAGGTTTCTTGTAGGTGCTACAAATCTGGTACTACCAAAACAATTATCACACTTTTTACATGTTTTACATACGCAGCCAGCAGTTTTGACTGCTGACTTTATCTGCAAACTCTGAAGCACAAGGCCGACCAGTCGAACAGTCTGACTGAAGGTCCTCATATAAATCTTATCTTTCTTTGGGTAAGGCTCGGCGGGGCTGAATTTTGACCAATGTTCCTTATCTTCAAAGTATCTCTTATTCAAAACAAACGTTCTCTTTCTCTATTCACTTTTCTCTTCTTCATTCATCTGTTTCATGTTTATTCTAGCTTCTTTTCCTGGTGTCTTGTTGAGTCTGGCCTCTTTCTCTTCTTGAAGCTGGCTTTTTTATGCTATAGCTCAACTGCCCTCGCTGGCGGATATAGCTGTGTAACCCTTACCCTTACCCTTATCTTCAAAGTAAGTTATCCATTTAACAGGACTCAATTCCAAATGTCGACTGTGAATTTTGTCTGACGTCTCATCAAACAGACGCCTGTCCTCCATACCGGAAGCAATTCTCTCGATTTGCAGGTAGGCATTCGCGTACTTCAAACTCAAAGAGTGACTGTACATCACTGATACAAAGTTGACTTCTAAATATCATCAAGAACTTTTCCAATGCTATCATCAAATAATAAATGTACAATCCTATTTAACAACGCTAACGCATGCAACAAGAGAGAACCAATTGCTGAAATAGCGTTTTCTCCCTAGGTGTGCCCCTAATTTTTGGGTTGGAAGGATGGCGCTTTGGGATCAAGTGATGGGAAGTTTCGCTGTTGCTGCTGCTGCTGCTCCTGCAGAAGGGTGTACAGGACATTCCAGCACAAAATATACATCAGATCGTGAGTCAAAGTACGACAATTAGTGACACTGCGCTAGGAAGTTACTAGGAATCAGAAGCCCACCAAAACTCGTTGTGCATGGGCAAGGGCACCCTTGGTTTTGCTTCTCTTTCATACCTGCCATGTTAGTAACTGCATGCCAGGCACGCAGTGCTTCATCAACTAACTACCTGACAAATCTGATTGCCTCAACTTAGGCTTGCGTATGCTCTTTTGAGACTGGCTCCCTGCTCACCCTACAGCTAGCCTAACGTGTGCATGTAATGCTTTACGCAATGCATAAGCAATCCATGTGCCACAATGCTGTGCTTCTGCTTACTTGAGAGCTTAAGTACTTGAGTTGTTGTGCCCACTGCCCACTGCCCACTATCATGCATTTAAAGTGAGTGCAAAGCACCAGATGGGATGGATGGATGGCGTGCCGAGACTCAGAAATTTGCCACTCTACTTTGGGCAGTGAGTGCTCTCTCTGCCCGACGCATCACCACCACAACAAGTGGCCGGATTATAATTGTGCTCTGGCTACATCATATTTAGCTTCCAGCTCGTCGCGATCAAGCAACAACAGACTGTGCTTGGAAAATTGACAATTGCGGCATCACCACCACATGCTCTACGCAGGATATAGCAAATGTTAAGAATTGTTTGGCGATTAACAATTAGCCAACCTTTCTACAAGGCTCTCAGTTTTTCCAGCAATGCATGTCTAGGATACGTGTCATGGTGACCAAAATTAAATACGTACCTGCTGCAAAAGGCTTAGGTGTGAAGGGACTCGTGGAGGAGGTTTTGGCAGAGAAGGATCACGGGGAGAGGGAGAAAAAGTGGTTGCAGGATTGAAGCCTGTTTGGCGGCGAGGCTGACTGGGTGAGGGTGTCTGTGGGGCAGGGGGCGTGGGATGAGGGGTGAAGCCACTGTGACCACCCCTGCGGTTGTGGTGCTTCTGGTAGTGTCGCTGTTGCTGCTGTTGCTGCTGTTGCTGCTGTTGCTGCTGCTGCTGCTGTTGCTGCTGTTGCTGCTGTTGCTGCTGTTGCTGCTGCTGCTGCTGTTGCTGCTTCCCCTGCTGCTTGGGATTTTGTTGTGGTAAGGGAACTTGAGATTGAAGCGCCTGCTGATGAGTTCCCAGCAGAGGTGATTGGAGTTGCGGGAGAGGCTGCTGTAGTGGCTCAGCGCCTCTTAACTTGGGCTGCATGGAGTGAGGATGGCTTGTATGCAATGTACCTTCTGCTGCTGGTGCTGTTGCTACTGCTGGTGAAGATGACAGTTGTGGTGCTGCTGATAGATGTAGTGGTTGTCCTGTATGCTCGACAGGTGGCAACACCTCGACAGTGGGCTTATCATGCCCCAAGGGGGAGTCAATGTAGATGGGGGTGCTGCAACTCCGTTTCATAGCTCCGTAGCTCTCAAAGCCCTCCACGCCGTCGCGTCCACTTCCATAAGGGGTTGCTCGACTTGAAGAACCTAAAGCAAGAAGCGCAGCAAATGGAAGGGGGTGTTTAATATTGGAACAAAATAAAGCCAGGGGCATTCGCATTATGGTGACTGATAAGTTATATAATTTCTGGCCTCGTAAGCAAAATGGTTATTAGGGGTTCATATTGCAATTTTGGTGATTCAACCTTATTATTACATATTCAGCGGTTAACTACTTGAAAATATCTGAGAGATGCAATCACTAAAAGTATGCAGCTCACATGCCTAGGTACACCGAGCTGTGATGCACCTGTTTTGAGAGACTATTAACAGCCTGTACCCTTTGCTTGCCCATATTTATATTCTACCCAGCAAATCTATCAAGCAGATCTCAGGCTTGAGTAGAGTTTTGAGTAGACACGAGGACGCAAATGCAAGTGAATAAGCAAGGAATGGTGTGGGTTTGTAATGTTTGATTGTTAATGCTTGCCATTAGGCTACTGGTAGTGTAACAAGGTAAGTATCTAATCATTAGGTGCCCCGCAATGTTGTACCGTAGGTTCACGATCACTTCGGGACCATATATTTTGATTTTCGATTTTAGTTCGTGAGGGGGTCTGGGAATTAATTTTCGAGTTCGAATACAGTTCGGGCAGGCTCTGTCGGGAATTAATTTGTGAATTCGAGCCCCCCACTGTTAGCTGATGCTGATGCTGCTACTGTGCAGGCTGCCCATTGGGTGCATGGGAAGAACCACAGCTGAGTGCTTGCGTGTGTGAGGGAATCCCTCGATCAGAGAAGCAACCTCTTACCCACTTGCCATCTTCACTAACTCTGTGTGGATGCCCCAAAGGAAGGGCCTGAAGGGACTGTGGGGAGGCTTGTTCTTGGAGCAGCATGCATGAACGCCCCACGCCTCTTCACAACTGCGCCCCTTGCCTTTGCCTAAGCCTCTGCCAGCTCCCTGAGCTGCCGCTCCCTCTGCAGCTTCTCATGGTCTCTCTGCTGAGCGGCCAGCCTCTCAACTGGGGACAGGGGCTCCAGAAACGGGTCGGGGGTTTACAACCAGGGCACGCTGGGAGCTCTTTTTCAAAATTACCCTCAAAACCACTTAAAATAATATTTATCACTTTGAATTTAGTTCGGAGAGGGCCTCGAGAATTATTAAGAATTTTAGTTTTTTTCCAAAGTGATCGTGAACCTTCGGTATATGAAAAATATTTGAGGAAACCGGGCCTCGCAAGGTTCGGACTCTGAACACCCTACTTTCGGCTGGAGCCTGCAAATCTTGGGTCTGAATCCCTCACCAAAATGCAATTTGTTACTTATTTGGATCTGTTTCCCGTTACAAATGTGAGCAACCCAAGGATTCACAAACCCCCTCCGGGAAAAATGGTTTTGACAGAGAGCAAGCACATAAAAGTAAGTCCAAAAACGTGCAAAATTAGTTGGCTGGCCTTGTCAAGCCCAAATATTTGCAAATGAATTTTGCTAAATATTCATCTTGCAATGAGTAGGAGTTGCAATACGTTAGTGACCCTACGGTATATATATTTATTTGTATGATTTTAACTATTTGTAGGATTTACATATACCGTACGTATATCATTGCGTACCACGAACGTTATCCACCCCCTCGCGGTGTGTCGCATGCACATAAAATAACTAAAGCACAGAGGCCTTGCAAAGCCTGTATTGGGCAAAATTAATTGCTTTTGTGAGCATGAACGGGATGGGGCCAGGAAGGTCCCCGAGGGACACAAACAGCTTGTTGTGAACTTCTTTCAAGCCCAGTAGCCGGACAGTGAGAAGGCGGGTTGGAGAGGAGCAGCAGTGCAAAGAAGAGGCCATCTGAAGGCCTAAGCTGACCTCAGGCATCAGCAGCAAGGGTTTTTTTGGGGAGGAGCAGCAGTTTAAGCAGGTGCCGATCTCATGCACATGTACGCGTGCATACGCATGCACATGAGTGTGCACACGTACACACGCGCATTTAAACGCATGAATATGTGCGCACACAAGCATGCTCAATTGTGTGCACGTGCAGCTCAAAGGGCCAAAAGGCCCTCGCATAGGCTCGCATTGAGAATATTAAATCAGTGATGCCCCCCTCACATTGCTCGCATTGGGTTCATTTAATAATTTTTTTTTTTTACTTTGCATTGGTTACGGTACCCTACGGTAGAGTTAGGGTTGGTCGTCCCCGCGCCAAACTTCACCCCAAACAGGGCCGATAAGCTTTCCACTCAATCCAAAGCCCCCCATACATCTTCTGAATGAAAGATACTTGATTTTACATCTAAACAATTGACATTTGCTGGGAATTTGGCATTCTGGGGTGCTGTGTAGGGCTAGGTTCCCATTTTGTACCCACTTTGGCAGGGAAAAGGTGCATTTCTGAACTTGCACCGATCAACCTTTGCTTCAGGATATAAGCTAGATGGTATATAACAATGCTGCAATGTCGAATTTGGGGCAGGGGTACTGGGAATGCCTGCGAGTGAGAGCACTCACACAAGGGACACTGGGGGGAAATAGAAAAATCTGTCGCTCCACCCCTGCTGCAAGTTCCAGCCAGTTTGGTTACCAGAGTGGCGGTTATATTTATTATATTAGCCTTATGAAATACAGGTTAATATAAAAATTGAATGGGACCAATCGACGGCCTGGCTGAATTTTGGCAAACATTTTTGAATCGTAACATAAAGCAATTTTGGCTGCAGCCTTTTTGGCTCCATTTCACGTCCTCACTTTCACACCAGATAGCTATCAAACTATTAGGCCCCAGTATGGTGAAGCGGATGGGAAGAAATGGCTAATTTAGACTTATTGACACTGTTTGACCGGGGAAGGGGGGGGGGTGCATGGGGATGACCGGTTGGCCAGAACCGTATATGGATTTATGGGATTTCTGTATACGTATATACACGCCATACAAATGTATATATATATATATATATAAACCGTATATAAACCGTCTTACTGCTGGTTATACCGTACTGAAGACAACCCGACTTTCTCAGAACTAACTAGCAGGCAGGTTATTTTGAAGCTCTTAAAGAGTAAATAAGTTTTCCATTTATAACACTGCACTGATACATTTGTTTACATGATTTTAAATATCAGGACAGGTTTGGGAAATATTTGTGATACCCAAATTTCCTCAGAAATTTGAGAAGTCCGGGTTTTAACCGATTCGGTTGGACGCACTTTGGGCCTAAATAGCTCCGCAGTCGGGCGTCCGTTATTTGTAAGATTCTGTAGACAATTGTGGCAGGTGCCGATCTACAGGTCTGCCGAGTTCCGCGGCGAGCTGTGAGGGTCAGACTTTTGGTGACGAGAAGGGCTGCAGAGCGGCACGTCGTGACGGCCTCGAAATGCGGAATTCACTGTTTCTACTCTTACTTGATTCCGTTCAGGAATCGTGCAGGATTTTTGGCCGGCCACTTTTTGATGCAGTTTAATGCCGCTGTTATAAATTACTATTTTACGGCGTAGTGACGTTATGTGCATTATGTTTCTAGATACGAGCACAGGTCTGCATGGAACATAAGAAGACCGACAAGGAGCAGGTGTGTCTGCCTTGCTCAAGTGCAACGCGTGAAAAATCCCATGAATTATATAAAACATTTTGTAGGAATTCTGAAGTCGGGACGGGTCTGCATGGAGCGTGGAAAGACCGACAAGGAGGAGCGTGCCTTACTAGAGGCAACGCGCGAAAAACCCAATGAAACATACAGAAATATTTGTAGGGATTCTGGAAGTCAGAGATACTGCTTGCTTCCGCAGGCCAGGAATGATCAGGCCGACAAAACATTAATCCCGAGCAAGATGAAGTGCATGCACTGACAAATTAGCTAGAAACAAAACTCAAAGAAAAAAACTGCACGTGGAAATTTGGGCGGGCGGAGCCCTTCTATCTGAAATACCGGGAAGTTCTTTTTGGCGTTGGTAAAAATACCGGGATTCTTTTTCCCAGTCTACCTCACAAAGCTCAAGGCCCCCTCCCTTTCCAGAGGGCTTCAGCCTCCTCTCTTCCCCTCCCTTGCCACTCTCTTCCACGGTCCATCTAAGGTTGGCCTGCCATGCTGCAGCTGAAGGACTGTTTAGCTCATTTTAAAAGCGATTTTCATGTTGGGGAATGTTTTTGGCTATTTGACGAATTCCAAATTTTTGATGACCTTTTCACGAATTTCCAGGTGATCGCAAATACAACCAGTTTCTCCGGGACTACGGTCACGTTCACAAATATATCAGGACGGTAACCAAAATTAAAAGGTCAGGGAGCTGTGCTTGCCCAAAGAGGCCAAAACCCATACGAGTAATCAGGCACACACTGTCACTGTCACAGAAATTCAAATCCTTAGCAATAAACCCCTTTTCTCCCCCACCCCATAAAATACCCCATTTGTGTTTGCACGTGTGTGTTGTACGTGCGTGTGCATTTGCACGTGTGCTAGATTTTGTGCATGCTTGTGTGTACCTTTGTGTATGTGTGCGTGTGTGTGTGCATGCGTGTAGTGCGTGCATGTGCGTGTACATTTGCGCGCGTGTTGGGGCTCGTGCATGCACATGTGTGTGTGTTTGCGTACATGCGTGTGGGCGTGCTTGCTTATGGTTGTAGTTGTATGCATGTGTGTACGTGAGCATGAGCGTGCACACGTGCACACGCATGTGTATACGTGTACGCGTGCACATACCCATGTGTATTTGCATTTGCATCTGAGCAACAGGTATGCGTGCAAGTATATGTGCGTATGTGCGCGCGTGGGGGTGCGTGCATGCACATCTGCGTGAGTGTGCGTGTTCTGTTTCTGTTCCTGCATCATTTCTGCCCTAGAAACCTTCAGTGGGGTTGGCTTTCATGCCCTTAAAGCAACCCTGCTCATACTCAAACGCTGGTGCTTCTGTATCTGCTGCTGAACCCCTTGCTGTCGAACCATGTGAGGGATTCCCTTCCATGAGGGACACGGCTTGAACACAAAAACTGATTAAATTGCTTGACTGGGGCTTTGGAAATTCGTGGTCTCGAAGGCCGGTGGAAGGTCGCTTTTGACCACGCATTCAGACCGCATATATATGTATACGCCCGGCTAAAACTCATACTCATACACGAACATACGGACACAGAAATGGCAAAAATATGTATACAGTCTTATACAAATCTGGCCAACCCTACTTATAGCTCTATTTGTACCGTTCTGTGCTTTTGGTATTGCAAGGCTTTTTTTTTGTGAGGTCCCAAAGTAAATTGAAGAATTTGATTTGCGAGCACTAAGCTTTTGCGAGGTCCCTCAAAAGTTGGCAGAATTTGCGATACATTGCCTAGGCAATCGGGCTACTGCTGCTGATGATGATGATAATGATGATGGGGGATGGCTGCATGCAAGTACACTTACTCCAAGCCAGGAGTAAGCACTTAATGGCAGCTGCCCATACACTTTTCCTTCTGGAGAAGCTTGCACCCCCATTGGGGCTGTGCATGTGCATTTGAGCCCACTGTGGCAATGGGGCAGGAAGGAATGACGAGGCAAGTGCTTGCAAGCAGTTGCTCAGGGTGAGCGTCTCAGGCCTCAGGAACGAGGGCGGAGCCTCGTCTGCTTAAGGGATTCACACGGCTATAATGATGATGAAAGCGATTCTTTGCACCGCAATCGTCCCCACCGGAAAGTGGAAGCTATGCGAGGTCAGGAACTACTTATTTTCAGCTTGATATATTGCTGGGAATCTCAGCAATTAGTTATTTACTTGCAGAACAACCAAGCGCAGTATGGTATGTACAGATTGCAAATATAAATGTGTAAAGTCTATGTAAGGAATATAAGCAATCCGACAAAAGGGAGCCAATTTTCTACAACTTGGAAGTTTTCCCTTTATGGCCAAAAGCGAATGGTCAACAGCAAGTGTCCCGTGTCACAAGTTGTTGACTTTGCAGCACACACACACACACCTGTGCCTCTGCAGCCGTAGCTGCTGCTGCCCTCCTCATCGCCATGCTCACTGGAGGCGCCCCCCCTCTTGCCACCTCCAGCTGCCGAATTGGCCACCAGCTCTGCCTCACTGATAGCAGAGTCCATCAAGCCAGGTGCAATGTAAGTGAAGCCCTGTGTGCATTCAACATACAGATTGTCTCCCTATTTTGGATGGGAGGGTCGGGGTCCTGGTCTAGTGCCGCTGCCAGGAAGGTAAAAAGCAGTTACAAGGTGGCCAAGCAAGTCTTGGACACATCAATTGGCATAAATGCATGTTGACAAACAGAGCAATGACCTTGAAAAAGTCCCCGCATGGATCACTCCCGCCTGCAACAGGTGAGTTGCAAGGTGAGTCTTCTGCAGGCTGGTCGGTCCACAGCTTGTCAAAGTTGGCGGTGCAGCTACGAGAGGAAACAGCTGGCTTGAACTTGGACTCCACTTCACGCTTCTCTAGCTTTGCCCAGTTTATTGCTCTGCAAGCAATATGGGGAAGTAGCACTGTCAAAAGCAAACACCGAGGATGCAGCAGAGTGGCATGTTAACCAGTGTCCTTTGCTCAAACACCGAACTAGTGAAAGACCACTCATTAGAAACAAACAGTCCTCATCCAAACAGCCGCATTGCTTTTTGCAGCTAAAACTGTTAAAGGATCAGTTAATGAATGGGATTTTGAGAAAGACAGTTGCGTGCAGCCAACCAATTTGCCTTGTTTCTTACCGACTAGCAATGCAGGATTGAGGGTCAGGGACGTAATGCACCATGCAGCTCACCACCAGATCCTCCCTGTTTTGCTTTCTCTTACAATAGAAAGCAAAGCAAACAAGCAGACTCGTAATCAACAGTGGTGAAAGCTTGCCTACAAAGTCTCACTTTTGCTTAACTTCTGCGTACACTCACGTCAATGTTCAATGTATGTACAGCATTAGGTGATCCTCCCTTCTTACTTGAAAAAGGGATGCCGCCGCACTGCTTCTGCACCTTGCGGCCCTGCTCCTAGGCGCTTGGCGGGATCACGCGTGAGCAGAGCTTTGAGGAGGTTCAAAGAGTCCGTGGACAAAAACTTGGGATACTTGACCTTGGAGCTGCGTTCATAATGGCAATGTAGCTTGTCAGCAAATGTGCTTGCGTTCATAATGGCAACGTAGCTTGTCAGTAAATGTGCTGCTGGCGTTTTTGAATCTCAAGGGCACATTAAACAGGCTCATTGTTTTAAGCTTGCCGGACATGTTTTATTGAGTTGCAGCCCTCTCTCTCACCTCAAAATCTGTGTCTGCAAGGCATTCCGGCTTTTAGCCCTGAAGGGCGGCACTCCGCAGAGCATCTCGTACAGCAGGATTCTGCATCGTTCACACAAATGGGCCAAACATCGTATAAAAGGAGTGGGAGTAAATCTGCATTATACAGGCTGCTTGCCATGGCAAGGACTGAGATCCCATGGCTGAAGACCGAATGGTCACAATTAGCAGATCAGAACTGTTTGTGAGAAAGTTGCAGAGCTGACCAGTGCTGGCTTGAGTATGCTCAGTGGTAGAGAATATGGAGACAGGTGGCTCAGTAAACCTGCTTGTGCCCACCCACCCGGTGCTCCACCAGTCCACATCCTTTGAGTGTCCTTTCCCAGCAATTATCTCTGGCGCCTGCAGAATCATTACAAAGAACTATAAGTCTCACAAAAAAGGCAACAGGCAGTCGTGCTTGTTGGTTTCTAGCCAAGCTTCTGCTCACCATGTACTCCATGGTGCCGATGAAGCTATTGCTGCGTGCACTTTCATCCCCATTGTTGTTCTGCAAAAAGATACGACGCACAGCACAAAAATAAGTCATGACCACCAAGGCTCTGCTTCGACAAACATATGAATTACGTACGGGGTATAGACATGAGCCAGAGATGCAAAACCTACATATGCAGTGCGACTGTTCCTCAAAAGAGTTGAGGACAGGAAGCCACTCTAATGCATGCCGAGTATTTATCCTGCTGCTTCAGCGCAAAAAAGAGCCGGGATCAGGGGTTTGCAGGTTGAGGCTAAGTGCCCATGTGATCAACATGAATTTAAAAGGTCCAGCAAAGATTTGCGCTGTCGTGGATACGTTCATTAGGCATAGTGACATGGCACCTGCATAATTGGCATGAACTTGCACAGTAGCGTGTTACTCTTTACTACACATTATACGTGGTAGGCGGCCATCAGCTTGACAGCTAGACAGCTTGACAACATTTAATCAAATCCAGGCTAGAAAGCAGGTTGAAAATATATATATGCATAGACACCTCCAAACGTGGCCACTATAAGTGCAAAGCTATTGCTCTTATCCTTGCACTCTGGCCCAGTCAGGCCCCGAAGTGACTGCATAATTTTAAACCACGGTCTTGCTTGATATTCATAGTTCCTTAAAGTGCTTGATGTTCATAGTTCCTTGAAGTGCAAGCAGAGTGCAAGGGCGGGGTTTCCATGTCGCCTTTTGTGGAGGTGTTCAATAAAAAAGAATCGCTCGCACTGAAAAGTTTGCTTAATATTCATAACACAGGCATGAAGGGATAGAGTCAAAACTCGACGATTCAAATCAAGGATGTTTGACATTGCCCAAACCCATTTCAGGCACAATTGCACTTCTCATTAATACCGTTTGTTTACGATCACTTCCAAAATAATGTAATTATTTGGCCAGCAAACGGAATTTTTTATTAATTCTTAGGCCTCTCCGAACTGAATTCGAAGTGGTAAATGATTTATTTATAGTGGTTTTGAGGGTGAAAATCGAAATGAGCTCCAATCGCGCCAGTGTGAACCCCCTGGCCGGGTTGTTAAAGCCCAGTCCCCAGCTGAAAGGCTGGCTGCTTCAGCCTCAGCCACAGCTTTCACTCAAAAATTAATTCCTGACAGGGCCCTCCTGAAGTGCCCTTGAACTCAAAAATTAATCCCCAGAGCCCCTCACGAACTGAAATTGAAAATTTAATTTATAATCTGAAAGTGTGATCACAAAGTGATCGTAAATGAACGGTATTATAAAACAGGACAGAGTGTGAAAGCGTCAGGAACGAGGGATGCACCCCTCATTAGTAATAAGCACACGGCAGTATGAAAGCGTCAAGAACGAGGAATGGCATTGAAAACATCGCTAAAACACACTGTTGAACAAAAGTGAGCATAACCCTGACTTCTGGGGGATGTTGGCCCCTCTTCAATTTGTGTGCCTGCGCCCATCTTCAGCCAAAACTAACCTTAGCTAGACCAAAATCCGTTAGTTTTACATGGCCCTCGCTGTCCAGGAGGACGTTCTCTGGCTTCAAATCTGCAGATTTCCCAGGGCAGTGTAAGAGGGTTTGCCAGAGATATGGAGCAGTTTTGATGAACACAGTGTCGACACAGCACAGAGCTTTTCCTAAAGGAAAAGGGTGTGCTTTAACACAGGACAGGCACGTGAAGCAGTAGCGCCTTCTGTGAGCAACAAGGCCTGCGCAACATAAGGCACACACCATTGCTGTGAACATTACCTGGGTGCAATGGTAGTGAAAAAATGCGAAACCTTTGAACGGCAGCATTGAACATTGTGCATCAGGCACATGGCTGAGTGCAGAGCTGTACTTCAAGTACTTCAATGACAGTTGTAGGGCAGAGCCGTATTTCAACGGCAGAGCAAGAGGACAGTAAGACCTTGTTCAAAGTACAAACTTGAATGAAACAAGCCAGGAAAATTGGTCTAATTGACGTGGCCCTGGGTTTAGAAAAGCGCTCTGTGGCTTCATTTCTGCAGGATATTAAGGTAGAGCAAGAGGGATCATCGGATAAGCAGCTTGGAAAAGTACAGCTACCTTTTCTGGCACAGAGCGCGCGTTAACCAGCAACCTGCAAACCTCAAGCTAACAAGTCCTTTCTTGAGCCTTTCTATGAGCCAACATCCAAGCTGCACCTCGATGCATAATGCCAATGCTGTGAAGGTATCCAATGGCCAAGACAATCTCTGCAGTGTAGAGGCGAGCCACGCCCTCGTCAAACACGCCCTGCCGGTACAGGTTGAAGAAAAGATGCCCCCCATTGATGAACTCAAGTACCAGGTACAGCTTTGTATGAGTCTGCATGGCAGGAAGGGGGGATGGAAATGGGGCTGAAAGATAAAAAATAAAAAATCATTGCGCATAACACTGTGTGAAATGAGAAACCGCCTGCATCCAAGTAATGCCTGGAAGGCACCACAATCCAAGCACAACATGTTGCAGTATAGACAGTGATGTGTTGAGCCTTTCACCTCATAGCATTGCAAAGCCTCTACCAGCTATTCTAGCAGTCAAACTTACTTGAAAGGAGCACCTCAAGTTGACAATGTAGGGGTGTACGACCGATGTGAGGACGTCACGCTCAGAGCGCACGTACTCGCTGTGGTCTTTTTGCAGAATGCGCTCCTTCTTCATGATCTTCATGGCATGGATCACGCCTGTAGCCTTATGCTGCACCTGCAGGACCTGTTGTAGTGATAGTGCACAATCAAGCAGTGGTGTGCGTATGTGCGCATGTGTGTGTGTGTGAGTGTGTGTGTGTGCGTGCTTGTGCATGTGTGTGTGTGACCTGTGATTGTGCCATACAGAACCAAACAATTTAAACCAAAGCGAGCTTTGAACCCACTTAATGAACCCCAATGTGAGCTATGCGAGGAGCACTTAACCCAGTGATTAAAAACATTGTAAACTACGTGGGGTTCTTTTCCCTTTCCCTGATTGAGCAAGGAAGACCTCATCATATGCGTGAGCAAAGGCAGATGCTACAACAGGCATGCAAGCATGCCTTTAATAGAAAAAATTGGGAAGTTGGCGTTTGTTGGAATGTTTTGTTCTAGATTCAAACCTAAGACCTCTTAAAAAGTTATTTGCAACAATGATACTTTGCAAGGCATTTCTTTTTAATGAATTTTCTGGGCGCGACACCCCGGAGTTTGATATACCGGGTGTATGGTGTAAATGTGTGCGCCTGAATGTAGGCATGTGTGTGTGTATGTGTGTGTGTGTGTGTGAGAGAGAGAGAGAGAGAGAGAGAGAGAGAGAGAGAGAGAGAGCTCTTAAGAAGACCAAAATACCTTGCCAAACGCGCCCTGGCCCACAACACGCAGCATGTCAAAATCCCTAGGCGTGACTTTAGACTGCATTGGGCTGTGATTGGAGTTGCTGAAGAGCACAGGCCCATCAGCATCAAGCAACGCTTGTGCTCGCTGCATGGTAAAAGGAGAGGCGTAGAAATTACAAAGGCAAAAGCTTTGCGCGGAATGCAAACATCCTAAGGCGAAGGCGTTTGTACCTGACACTGGATTTCAGCATAAACTGACGGAAACCTATGCTTGTTATAACAGTGGTGAAATGGGGCACGCTCTTTCCAACTTACCTGAACTGCCGCGGCATCGTTCAGCTGCTGCTCTTTTTGAACAAGCTCTTTGATGGAGTCACGGCCAGCCTCAAGACCTTGCTCAAGAGCCTGCTTGTGACAAGGGAAGTGTTCAAGAAATTTTTGTTGTACAAAACCCATGCAAAGCATCTTTGAATGCATGTAGATACAATTTTTGGCAAAGGGATGGTGCTTCATCCCCCATTCTCTATGTCGGTGTCTGCGTAGGATGCGCTGCATGTTTTAGTCTGATCTCCCTTGTTTTTTATCCGTTTCCGTGGTGGTCTTATTACAGCACACGTACCGAAATGGCACATTGTCTATGAAATTTTTTGGGGCATGGTGTTTCATTGCCAATGTAAGCTTTCCTTGCTGACACATGTGAAAACAAAAGAATTCTTGTGAAAACGTGAAAGATGGTACCCGCCTGTTGCAGGCCGTCGTCTTCCTCTGCATCCACTAGCTCGTCACTTGTGGCAGTGTCTACTTGTGTAGATGCTCTTTTACCCTGTGAGAAAAAAAGGAGGGTGTGATGTCTACCGTGCATACTGATAACTACTTTCTGCCAACTTCCACAACGCAAAAACAACAGCTAGCTCACCGAGCTCTGTTGCTTGGAACCCTGAGCTGGAGCCTTGGTGTCTCCAGGGTCGTCACTGTGCTCAATGCAGTCCTATCAGCGTGCGTACGTGTGTGCGTGCATGTATGTGAGTGCGATTATCTGTGCATGTGAGTGTATGAGCATGTACTACTGCGTGTGTGTGTGGTTCTGTGGTGTGTGTGTGTGTGTGTGTGCGTGTGTGTGTTTGTGTGTGTGTGTGTATGTATAATGTATATGTGTGTGCAAGTGTGTATTGCGTTTGTGCCTGCGTTTATCACTATAAATGTGCTTACATGCGCGTGTGTGTTTTGTTTGTGTCTGCGTGTATATTGCATGTGCATGTGTATATATTGTGTGAATGTGTGTGTGGTGTGCGTGCACGCGTGATGATGTTTATGTGCGTTTGTAAATGTTTGTACGTGTGGGTGCATGCGTGCATTTAATTTATGTCTGTGTTTATAATGTGTGTGCGCGCATGTGCATGTGTGTGCGGCATGTGTGTGTGTGTGTGCGTGTGTGTGTACTTATGTGTTTGTTTGTGTGCATGTGCGTGTGCATGTGTGTGTATGTATGTGCATGTGTATGTGTGTGTGTGTGTTTGTGTCTGTGTGTGTGTATGTGCACGTGTATGTGTGTGTATATATATGTGTGTGGGAGTGTGTGTGTGTGTGTGTGTGTGTGTGCGCGCGTGTGTGCGTGTTGTTGCCGCGCATTCACCTCAAAGCTGTCTTCTTCCGGTGGCTGCTTAGCTTGTTGGGTGGCTGCTGCGGCTGGGGTCAAAGGCTTGTTCTTGCTCTTGTTGCCTTTCCCTCTACCAATGGGGACGGGTTGTGAGTGAGCTTTTCGGCCGGGCATTCCCTCTGAGAAGTTTGAGAAATCGCAAAATTTCCACCGTCAGGGTCCCTGTCGCTTACGATTTCGGAGGTCCTTTGACTCTGGAGGTTCTCTGCAGGTTCTCTGGAGGGGCGTTGTGAACCAAGGGGCATTTACTAAAGCAGCAATTATCAATAATTATCAATAATATATATACATAATCCACCGCTGTTCCAGGCACCTGTTCAACGCACTTCCTTCTTTTCAAAATCTGGAAAGACGAACTCGACGGGGTTTAGTACTACTGATATATATATAATGGGATTTTAATCCCCACAGGTGAAAATGGGAGTCTTAAACACGACATTTTGCTTTTTCTACGTAGCAATTAGTGCTGACCAGTTTAAAAATGATTAAAACATTCCATGAGGTTTGATTGCGTGTAGGTCGTTTGGGGCCTGCGTCCGTTCGTTTGGGGCCTGCTGCAGCGCTCATTCCTGGCCTGCCTGAAACAACTGACGGGCTTCATAGATTATTAAAACGTGTCAAAATAGAAATGAGCCTCTGCCTTTCACTCTCTATCTCTTAAATGTTTCACAGGTTGATTGTACCTGCCACATTTCGAGAGGTGGGCGGCCCCAAGAGAGGCCAACCCGCATGGACCCAGGCATTTTGTAATCCCGCATGCCCCACTCCCCCTGTAATTTATTTGTTCTCCCCGCCCTACGTACTCATCAAGGGGGAATGTTGGATCTGGCTTTACAAGCCACGCGCCTGTCTCATTTTGCAGACTATTTTTGTATTTCTGAGATTTCCTCATCCCTTCTCTTTGCTACGCTGCCAAACTCATCCATACCAGAAATACCCTTTCCAACACTAATATCAACTCTCGTCAGGAATCGGTTTCAGGTCAAGCCTGCATCTCTCCTGATCCCGATTGATCTCTTTCTTGTTCTTTGGTGGAGGAGTTTTACGGTATCAAATCTCAAAGTGGCTCCTTTTCCTTAAATAATGTGGGGAGTGTTTTTCACTGCCTGTGTATTTTTTTCTATTTCAGCATGCTTCAACATGGTATCCACCTCATTGAGATCAAGTTTTGTGAGGCCTCTAGACCTTGGAACCAGCTGAGCGTTGCTGTAACGTGGATATATGTAACGCACAAAGTACAGAAGTGGCATCTGTCGGATTACCCTTTTAAGCAACGTTTCAGTTGCGCAGGAACAGAGTTGCGTTCAAATCAAGCGCTAGTTAGATTAATGCGCACACAAAGTAGGGAGGAAATGGAAGATCATGTAATGGATATGGAGTGAGAGTTCTCTGCGCCTCCTACAACAATTCTCTTCTGACGCTCTGGTGCTTTGTGCTGCCGAGCTTGTCGAGTGGGATTGTGTGTGTGCTTAGTGTTTGAGGCTGGCAGGAGCCTGATGTGGACTGCTCACTTCTCTCTTGCTTTGCTAGTACTTACCCTCAGACATAAACCCGCAACAGACATTAGAAAAAGCGCACAACCAGCATCAACCCCTTATCCAGCATCTACGAACAAGGAGCCTCCGAGGCATCTCTTAAAACAACCAAGTCACGCTTCATGTTATGCTTCTTGGAGTCGGGGGCACAATCTACAATCAGTACACCATAACATGAAGTGTGACTTAGTTGTTTCAAGAGATGCCTCGGAGGCTCCTTGTTCGTAGACGCTGGATAAGGGGTTGATGCTGGTTGTGCGCTTTTTCTAATGTCGGTTGAGGTTCATGTCTGAGCAAAATTTGAATTCTACAAGATATATGTCTCTGTCCCTAGTGGGAATCTGTTTGGGATCCAAGTGCCTGCCTCTTCCCTCGATGGGCATAACTAACACGCCATCTGGAGGGCTTTGATGTCTAGTTGGAAGGTTTTGTTGTGTTGGGAAAACCCAGTCAGGAATGTTTCTTCAATGTCATCAGGGGGTTCAATGTTAAGGTCAGATAACTTTTCACTGTTACAAGCAACCATTGTAACAATTGCTGAGCCCAGCTTGCCTTTGCTGATCTCTTCACCACAAAGGCTAACAGCGTGGTGGTGTCGGTTTACATGCATTCTCTTCAGAGTAAGGTTGTTGCACCTAAGAAGTATGTGTGGCGCACTGTCTGATCCTCCGCACAAAGGGCATGTGGCAGGCCCTGTCGTACGGCTAATTCTTTTGGTGTGTTTGTCTGTGTGTATCGTATCCGTCCTGTACTTAAGGACTTGTTCCTGTTCCTTAGAGGTCACATTTGGCATGGACCAAAACTTGTTACTGAATTGGGCATGCGCAAGGGGCTTTGCAGTAGCTTGCCGTGTGCGAGAGTCGGGCTGTGCTGCACGCTGAGGCGTATCATGCAATATTTGCCAGAGCTTGTAAAGCAGTGTATCTGTATGTGTTAGCTTCACCAAGGTAATGGTGGGCGTGCATGTGATGTTTTAGTTTGTCTTGCAGGTTGGTCTAGACCCGTAGCTCTTCTGCATGGGAGCCAACTTTGTTTGGAACGCTTAGCCAGAACAGGTCGTAGAAGGGGTCAGTAGCTGGCGGGAGGGAAACGTCAGAAATTTGATTGACTGCTGCTTTGTGTGCTAGGTGGTCTGCACCCTCATTGCCAATAATACCAGAGTGAGATTTCACTTTGTAGAAAGTGACAGTAGAAGGTGAGGATTGGATTAAATTTACAACGTCCTTGAGTAGCTCCCTGTGCAAGTGGTGGAGTACAGCCATTGGGTTCAACAGCTGTTTTCTAATCTGAAAGAGGGATGAGGCACTGTCTGAAGCAATTTCAGTGTGGCCTTTTTGTACTGCTACTAGCACAGCTGCAAGTTCAGCTCTATTGATGGTGAGTGTGGGCCGCTGCCTCCAGGATTGATAGTGATGGTATCACTATAACCGGTGTCTGTAGTGGGGGTGAAAATGCCAGCGCCTATAATTTGCTGTTTGCTGATTGCATCTTGCATGGCACTACCATCAGTGTATGTGATTGACTTCCAGTTTAGTACTTTGGAAATGTGTGTGGGCTCTTGTACTGGTTGACGTTTGTGTTATGAAGCGTTTGCCACTGGCTGATGTTAGCAGCAATGGGAGTATCTGGGTGTAGGAGTTGAAATCTCTTCCTCTGCTTGTTCTTGCATTTCACACGAGCAGTGCCAATCTCGTGGACACTATTGTTACAAGTCCACATTGCTTCAGAAATTGTCTGTTTGAGATTGTTGAGCCAAGCTGGGTTGGATTCAATCAGGGCTTGTTTCTCTTGATTGTCCCAGACGACTATAAGCTGCATTATATTCTTGTTGTGCTGAGGCTGGGGTGGAGCGTCTACCCAAACTTCTGTAGGGTTTAAGAGCATGCTGTCTGCAGAAAACTTGGCTAGAACGCATGCATGCTCAGGGTAGTCATTTATCCAAGTCATGTACCCGTTCTTACTCCAATTAAGCCAGTCAGGGAGGAGTAGGAATGTTGCTGTAGCTTCTTGAGTTTGTTGATTAAAAGTGCATGTCCCACAAGTGAATGCAGGTGATAGTCGCAATAATTCGGGTGGCAAAAGGAGAAGCCAGTGAATTTTGTGTCAAAAGCATTAGTGCTTGCTCCAAATACTGTGTCTCTGGTATTTTCGCTCCAGTAGGCTTGGTAACTAGGGTCAAAATCTAGGGGGCTAGCAAATTTTTGCTTGGTAACTAGTGCCCATTTTTGGAGGGAGGTCATAATGTGCCTCGGGGGGTGCAATACATATTGAAATCTCTTGCCTTTTTCCCAATGTTGTTAAGTGAGCTCATTTAAAGTTTATACCTTTGTAGCAGACCTACAATTTCAGTTGCCGCGTCTCGCACAGGTGGTTGTGTAGTACTGTGTAGGCCAATCCGTTTAGATTGGTTGCGAGCATGTAGCAAGATGTTGAGACGTTCTAGGGATAGCATGCCTGTGCACTTGCCGTAGATGTCATACGCACAGGCTGCTTGACAGGTTATGTGTTCAGGGATTTTGGGTTTACCCTCTGAGTCTTTATTAGATCCTGGCTTGAGGAGGTCCACATCCCGCACCCAGATCTCACCTTTCCAGGGGGTTGAATGTCTGCTTGGGGATTGACAGTGTCTGTGATAAAATTGCCTTGTCTCTGATGTTTTGGCCTTGTGACAAGTCCCACATATTTTCAAAGTGCTGGGTACAACTATTATAGCCTTGCTTTGTCAGATTGTCAATTTCTTGGTCTTCTGATTGGGCATTTAGCTGAGTGCTAGTATCAGCATTTTCATAGCTATCTACATAGGTTTTGAAGTCAGGGTTGGCTAAGAGTAGTTCTGCCGCTTCCCATGTGGGTTGCCAGATCACTTTTATCATTTCTTTTTTCTTCTGCATAGGATTTCTGGTGTCCTTTTCTGCTTGGGTTAGGTCATTACAGGCTGGGCAGTGCCAGTCTTCACTATTTTCTGCATCTTGCCTTGCAGTATGTGAGCAAGCATTCAGGTCAGTCAGACAATTCCAATGGTAGGTGCGTTGACATGTATCACACTGTGGCATATCATCATAGTTTTCTTCTCTTTCTGGATGCTCTCGGCTGGCCGGGCTCCAGCAAATTTGGCAGCAATCGTCTACCTTTTGGCTTTTTGAAAAGGGCTCTGTTTTTGCTGCTTTCAGCCCCGTGCTTTGGAACAAGGGTAACGCCCATTTTTCAATAGTAACAGGTTGTAATTTAATTTTGTATTGCTCCTGTGAAGTTGCGTTGGTGTTACGTTTAGGTTTGCTTATTTGCTGCCAGTCCAACACCTCCTGTATTTGATAGTCATACTTGAAAATTGTGTTGCAGGCCTTGACATTGCCAAAAAGAGCCGCGTTGCTATGTTTAGAATGCCATATTTTGGTTGCCACAGTCTCACCTGGCTGCAGAGGCTCTGGAGAATTAGGTAGTGAAGCAGTGAGATATTTAGTGAGTTCCAGAAGCGGATGGGATTCCTCTTCTGCCTTTTGTTAAGTTGAGATGTTGGGTTGTTGTCGGTTCGTGATTGGCGGGAAGGATTATTGGGTTGAGTGTTGGAGCAGCCTGGATCTATGTCCATACTTTCTGTCTGCCTCTGAATTGTGTGTCTCGTTCTCCTTGTGGAGACTGTTCGCCGAGCAGTAGTTTGGATCTGTTGGCGTTGCAAGACCTGTACATCTGACCAGGCCCATCCCATGGGAGTGTAAGCCTTAATTGCATCCAAAGCAGTAGCATTGATTTTCCTCACCCTTTCTTCTTTGTTAGGTGTCGTGTCCTTGTTTTTATGTAAGTCACTGATGAGCTGGGGGGTTATATTATCTGAGTTCAACAGAGAGGCAAGCCTGTTCATTGCAATAATTTGTCCCGTTTGAAATCTGCTGCCAAACTTGAATTTAAGGTTGTTGCCATTCAGTATGTGTGTACCGTCTAGGCTAAGTAGCCTTGAAAGGCTGGAGATCCCAGAATCCGTAAGAGAGAATGCAATGTGGTTAACTAGGGTTATATTCCGGCTCGTATCCACCGAACTGCTGGAGGGGGGTTTTACACTTGTGCCGACTTCAAGGAAGACACTGAACTGACTAAAAGATCCCTCCTAGAAGAGAAACAAGAAAGTCAGCATCTTGGCCGTTGACACCCATACCTGCCAAACAAGATAATTAGCATCTGGGCCGTTGACACCCATACCTGCCGACAAAAACAGCAAGAGCAGGGGCTTAAAACTAGGCTGCAAACTATGTAAGGCATAAGCATAAAAAGGATGGTTAGCACAGCGCAAGCTGTGCCAAGAGAGTATTAAATGACGTTCGGTTGCACTCGCCTCCAAGAACTAGAGTACTTCTGCATGCTGCAGAGTACTCAGCAGTTTCCAGAGTAGACAGGTTGGGTGCCCAGAGTACTTTTGTAATACTGTCAAAACTTTCTGTGAGAATGGTTTGTCCTTGGTGTGTGAGACGCAAGTAGCTATTATGGATGCTAATGTACTGCCGTGCTCTTAACAGATATTTTAATTGCTTTTGAAGGTATCTTGGTATTTGACACTGAGGTGCCAAGTGTCCTTGTACCGCAGTTTTTAATTGCTGAGTTTGACGCTCGAGGAGAGCTTTGGTGAGCCTACCATGCTTTGCCTTATTATAAATGCTAGTGATAAGTGCCAGGGCGTTTCTGTAGTGGTATTCATCTGCTTAACTGTCTGCTTAACTAATCATCCCAAGCTAGGACGAATGATTATAAAGCGATTTAACAAGGTACACAGGGTGCATGCCTGCTAGCACAAGCAGATGTAGGCAGCCGTAAAAGAATGGTACAACAAGGCACATATACGCCCTTCAGAAGAGACACAGATAGGAGTGATTCAACCTGGCTCTTACCTTCCAGTCTCAATGCACAACAGCAGCGGAAAATTAGCAAGCCAGATGCAGTCGCAGTTACTCCGACCCAGTAACCATGCCCCAAACGAGACCCAACAAACACGTATCAAACTAGGTCTGCCAATAATGCAAGAAGAATTGCCCGTGATAATTTAGCAGATGGAGCTGCCAATCCATATCCCCTGGCACTGTAACAAGAGACATACAACCAAACAAACGAGATATACATGAAATCAAAATTAGGTACTGTTTGGACACTTTTCCTTGCTTGGGGTTCGGTAGTCGGGATCCTCCTCAATCTAAGGCAGGCACGGTGGGAGCGGTGTAATGCTGAGGTAGTGCAAGCAGTGTTTGTTAGGTAGACCTTTCTTTAGACATGCACTGAGTGACTGTGTGGTGAAGAGCACGGCAGGTTCAGAGCTGTAGGACTGGCTATGTGACTCGGTAATATTGAGGCTGGCAGTGGCTGAGACGGGTGGTCATCCCTGGCAGACCCTTAGCTAAGCTTTGCAATTTCTGTGCCTGGTGCTCTTGCTTGTTTGAGGCTGGTACTCCAGTCTATTTGTGACTCCTTTTCTCCTTCTAATGCTCTGTTAGACCTCTCTGACTGGGCCTTTTTTGGTCTGCTGGTAAAGGAGTTTTACGGCACTTTGTACCAAAGTGGCTTTTTTCTCCTTAATGAACGTGGGAGTGATTTTCACTGCCAGCGTAGCTTTTCTTCTCTATAGACACGTTTCCTACACATCAAGTAGAAATGGTACAAGAACATCATATGCTGCTAATGCCTCGCTTACTCGGACACAGCAAAATGCTTCACACAATCCTGCAAGGAGCAACAGGCACCATCCACAGCAGCCACACAAGGAACCCGCTCCACAGCCTCAAAGTTACCGGTCTACATGCTCTTTTATTTTGCCAAGACCATCGCGTTTGTGAGCTGAGGAAACATTTTTCCTTTCTGTTTACACCCTTTTTTCAGCAGCCCATCCCTTCTTACTGCAACAGGTCAACAACCAACTTGTTCATTATTTCCTTTCTCAGCAGAGCAATATACTTTTTCTTTTTCTATCTGAGCTTATGGATTTATTTGTGGCTGGCTGAGACCAGTCAGCAGCCGATCAGCCAAGTTTGGCTGAAGGTCACCCCCCATTGTAACCATTGTAACCATAGTCTACATAATACAGCACCCATGAAAAGATCAAGCCTCCATGCAAGCAGATCCGCAACAAAAATCATGAGACGAGACACTGAATACACCCCCCACAAATATCAGAATAAGGGCAACATAATTATGTACAAAAGGAATCTCTGAATAAAGCAGACTGGAGCATGTTGATTCAGTCATAGATCTCACATGAATTTACACCGTGTGACACAGAGTTTTCCAAAACTGGGCTTCATCAAACAGGTTTATCCTAATCCTAATTCTGTAAATGTTCAATGAATGACCTGCCGCACTCAAAGCTGCGGCAGTAAACAATGCGCTGCAGCTAGGGCGTGTGACAACAGGAGTTCAAAAAACTCTGCACCATCCTTCAAAGAGCCACCACTACAAGTCTGTGGCACTACACAACAAACACTCCTCACATTTCAACATTGATTACATACGCAGCCTAGCAGTCACACTTGTTTGGCCTGATATGTAAAATCTGCAACATCAATGAGCCTCCACTACCCTCCATACCATCCTGTAGGGAATGGGCGGCACCATTTACAACGCTCGTGCAACAAAACCTCTCGGGCTTGGGTCTTAATCTCAGAGAGCAGAGAGCTAAGAAACTTCCTTCCAAGCTCCATATGCATTCTGGTAAATATGCTTCAAAACATGTCCATATCAGACTTGCCCTCCCTTGTGCCGGTACCAGCTGTTATCAAGAACCAGTTTCAGGCCAGCCTGCAACCCTCCTGATCCTTAGTAATCTTTCTTTTCTGTTGTTCGGAGTTTTACAATACTTGCTACTGAATTTGCTCCTTCCTTTTAATAGATGTGAAGAGTGGTTCTTAACTGCCCTGCGCAATTAATTTCCTCACTATTTTGCTGTTCTGTACAGGTTTTTAGAAGCCAGAAGGTTTCTAATGTGCTCATACTCTGCTGCAGAAGAAAGGGCAAATACAGTTCTACACGGGAGAAAATTCTGATCCTATACTAGGAAGTGCAAATCTACAGTTGTCTTCTGCGACAAGTTGAGCGTCCCAAAAAGTTTTCGTACCATGGCTACAGCGCGAACCATGACATAGGTTATCAAGGCTGTTATCGCTACGTTGTTCAGTGCCATGTCGATGGCCATGAAGAACAGGGCCTCGAAGATGAAAAGGCGCACCTGCAAATTTGTGTGTATGGGGGCAAGACGTGCAAATTGATAGTGTATCAGGTAGGCATAGAATGAATTACTGGAGAAAAACGACTGCAGTTAGGAATTCTCTCGACCTTCCATTCCAGGTCACAAGCCCTTTTATAACATATGCAAAATGCAAGAAATCAGTTGGTTATTCCATGTGTCTTGCATGGCCAACACCAAATACACATCTTGCTATTCCAACTTCCAGACATAATGTTTACCTCGTTTCCAAAGAACAGGGTCTCAGTAAAGCTTCTAAAGTAATCATGGACAAACACAGTGTTGTGGGCTGATGCTTCTGGAGGGAGCTGGATCAGCAGTTGTGGGTATGTAGGGTCAACAACCTGCGGGCGGAAACACAAGACTTTCTTTGAATGGACACCGAGTTCGATACGTTTGGTAACAACATATCACCATATTCTAGTCCCTAGCGTCTTTTGGGAATCTTTATGGTTTGGGTAAAGATGTAGATAGTACTATGGTTGATTTGCAAAAAAATATTATGGCCAACACTAGCAGTACTATTATTATGCTCACATCTATGCATATGTTAATTGCGTAATCCCTTTATGTATAACATTCAGAGTTGGCCAGATCCGTACATATGCACCATATATGACCATATACCTGGTAATTGCCCCACCGACAGTACCGTACATGTACAGTTCTGGCCAACCCTAATTATAATGCAAGGGAGAATGACATGATGCCCAAGGAGCATAAGCATTTCAGGAAAAAACTGATACGTCAAACGCCTTGTCACTCCTGACTTCCAAAAAGACACGTGATTTTTGAATCTTGATTAAGCAGTTAAGGTAAATGACCATAGCCAGCAGCTTTAAGCACTGGCCACCATATTTGACGCGTGCCTGTGTTGCGTAGTTGCGCTCAACATCCCCAATCATCTCTCGAAACAAGGCAGCAACATCATCATTGGCTGCCAGCATCGCCTCCTCAGGCTTGCCTGTGCCCTTTAAGAAGGTAAGCACCTGACCTTGCCGCATTCGCGCGTCGTTCTGGACCTGTGCAATCATAGCGCATTCATTGTAAAGGGGTCAGCAGAGCATGACGCCCTGCAAACAATTTGAGCTGTCCATACGATCTCTCGACAGTTCTCAAAGTACTCGCCTGATTTAAAGCACATAGGAATTGAGCCGACAGAAAGCACTTTCTGCAACCTGCACCATGTTCACGATTAATTCTCTTATTCTTGACCCACCTGCTCCAACCTCTGCGTCATCTTGGCTTCGTACTGCCTGCGTATTGACTCCGTGATGTATATCTGAAACACCTGGTTTTCACACTTTTCTCTGCTTCCTTGGTAAGTGGGGATGAAGCCACGGTGGGCCACAAGTCCCTCCCCCTCCTTTTCTAGCTCATAGTTGAGACCCCTGCAAGGAAGGGTGTAGAATTACAGTTAGGGGGCATACTTTGTGGACCTTATGTATTTAATGCCAACCTAAAGTAAGAAGAGGCTGAATCAGAGATCAAGGGCAGAATGACGAAAGGATGGCTTTCACTTTCTCTTGCACATTTCCCCCTAGTCGACACTTTTGGTACTGTGCCACAAACTCTTCTTGATTTAAATCTCCAGAGGCCTTGACTTCTTCTCTAAGACTGGGTCAGGATGCAGAGCAAAATACTAATTACCTCAAAGTCGTGTCAGAATGCTGAGCGTTGTTACGGCCATGAATGTAACTGCCCACATGGCGCTCATCCAAAACAATGCCACTGATGTTGGCTAAATACATTAGGTCCACAAAGTTGGTGATTGGGTTGGAGATGTACGGAAAATACAAAAGCTTTCTTATAGCATACTGCCCCAGGAAAAGCACCAGAAAGAAGGCCGTCTGTGAGTGAAAAGGCAAATTGAGTTTAAAATAAGCGTCACTGCTGGTAGCTTGACAAGCATTTTCGGGGCAAGCTGTACAAACCAAGCAAAGACACCTTTGCCATTTAATTGAGGGAATAAAAACTAACAAGCACCCTTCCCCATCCCACCTGGATACCCCATCTTAGAACAATACTGGGTTGTGTTACGCGATAAGTGCTGTTGAAATCGCCTTCTTTTGGAGTAATATCACCCGCTGATTGCACATTTGCACCCACCAAAATCAAAACCTGTGTGAATGTGCAATCAATGAATGATGTGCAAGAGCATGGCTTGTTCTGTTTCAAACACTGTGAGCGTACTATAGAACAAAAGACACAAATTAGATCAAGAAGGCACAGAACAACCACCGATGCCCTCTATGCACAAATTGAATTAAGCACTGGTGTCAGGGCGAGCGTCCTCACCATCAGAAGAAGCGTAAGTGCAGGGCTTGTGACCCTCAAAGTTTGAAGTTCAGCAAACTTGTTAACAATGGTAAGCAAGCGCCAAGAGCTGACCTCGGCGTCTTCCTCACGCTGCCCTACAAACCCACAGCACGGTTGCATAAGAAGTTGAGGAGTAGCAGAGGGGCAGTCCCTGATGGGATCGCAAAAGTTTAGGTGCCTTGCCTCGCGTTTCTGCTTTTAAATGCTGGTATGCATGCACTTGTACGCTCAATAGCAGCTCAATAGCTCAATGCAATTTATGCGCCACTCACCGTCACGAGAAATGACTTTCCTTGCTCTTTCCCAATCCAAGAAGAATACATCAGCATGAATCTGCTTCCACAGCATGTGAACCAGACCCACAGCCTGCCCAACAATGGCAATAATGACAGTCACCCTGCAAGTACAGCACAACCGCACGAGTCGTTTCAGAAACATACGCATAGGCACTTCCCTGCCAGGGATATATCAGCAAGGCCCCATTTAACTTGGACAACATAAGCCTGCCCGGATGCCTTAGCCCACGTTCTACTATTTTCCCTTGGTGGCAGAACCATGCTCGCACCTGAAATTGAGCATGTCTTCATCTCTGGGAATAAGGAAAAATACGGCAGCCTGCATCTTGTACAAGATCAGCGTGTACAGGCCCACAAGCCCAACCACCAAGAACAGAGCAAAGGTCGCAGCGTCAACCAGGCTGACGCCAACTAAAACAAACAAATCCTGTGCAAGAACACGAGCAGCAATTCGTTCGTTTTTTTTGTCCTTGGCTGGTCAGAAAAAGCTGCGACTTTACCTGGTCATTATGAGCATCCTTTCGCCGCCTGTATGTTTGGAACATTTTCCAAACAAATAATGGGAAAGCGATAACCACCTGGGGATGATGTAATGAAGAATAAGGTAAATGAAGTTAGAGAAAGAGCCGCATCCAAGGATTTCAGAGCCCAGCATCGTTTGTTTTTGTAAGGTCGTCTGTCTACTATGTCAATCCAGCTTGTCTTACCAGGAACACAATGAGCATGATGTTGAATGCGTTGCTGAACGAGTCCTCCAGGTTGCCCCCGCTCAGGTACTCCACAGAAAACTGAATGTCAATGTCGGCCCCAACTGCCTGCGCGATCTGACGTGAGTCGTACCTGGAGCAAGTGAGTTGAAGAAAGGCAGCTGAAGGCAAGGCCTAAATATAGGCCATCTTTGTTGGTTCAATAGGAGCGAGCCAGGATGGGTCACAACCTTTTCACATTACATTACTGAAACACTTCCACGTGCTTACTTTCTACTTGCTTACGTGATGTATATCTGGGGTGGGAAGATCTCATCTGTAGGATCAGGGCGCTGAGTGATTTCCAGACGAAATGTGGATGGGTACTGGACCACTTGGAATTCAGCAGCTCCAGCTGAGCTCCCCTGGCTGGTGCCAAGAGCACCGTCGACATAGAAAAAGCGGCGGACAGCACCTAAAACGAGGGGTGTAGTGCAGGGAGTGGTGGAACTACAAGCATGTATAGCAAGGAAGGTTTTTCTTTCCTATTGCCTCTTATCTTTTCCAGTGCAATCTTTCCCAATGAAGGAATAGCTACACCCCTCGTGCAATGCAGCACACCATATAAGCAAGTCCATCATATTACAAGCATTACCGGTTCAACATTGGTAATCCTTGAGCATCAAAGTTCACGATAGTACTGCCTGCAATGGATGCACAGGTACATTAGCCAAGCACCTGGCCCTACATCGAGGATTTTAAGGCAATTTCAGTCACTGCAAACTCGCATTGGTTTGCGGAAAGAGTAGGGTTGTCATCTTGTTAAGAACACCAGCTCCCCTAGCACTGACAAGGGAAGCTTCCGAAGGAAACATCAGGAGACGGTGGGTCAGTAGCTGTAGGCCTTAGCAAAGCTGCTCAAGACTGCAGGAAAAACGGGCAGAAAGCAGGCTATTAACTTGCAAGACTGCTGTTTTGTACCTGTGTCAACACTGTTGCCTTCAGACTCGTCATAGTTGGAAACCTTGACAGGGACTGGGAACAGTGTGTCCAGCCCGGTGCGGAGGTAGGCATCGTAGAAGACAGGCTCTCTGGACTTTGGCAGCTCTGCCAAAATGGTGTCCAGATCTACAGAGCAGGGATTGCGGTACTCCCAGCCAAAGCTGCAGCCAATACAAAAGGCAGCAATGAGCAAAAGAAACAGCTTTTGCTGTCTGGGGCTTGGTCACAAATGTACCCAATGCTTGTGGCGTTTGTGGCAAGTGCAGCAAATGCTGCAAAGTTGCTTTGCCTACGATCCGTGCAACAAAGTTGCTCGGCTGTGATTCAGCAAAAAAGCTAAGCTTATATTAGAGCACACAGCTTACTTTCGCCACAAGCCGCCTTCCTCGGAGTGAATGCCACACAGCTGAAACTGCTTCTGCCACTCATGGAAGCCAAGCCAAGTGCCATTCAGGGCAAAAGCAGAGAGGATGAACGTGAACTGTGAAACCGGTTCTGTGGCGTCAATTGTGTCCACGCTGTCCTCACTGCCAAAGTGGACCCTGCAGGTACGCGAGATAATGCGCAAGGTCCAGTTCATACCCAGTGCTGTTTACTTGCTCAAGGCTCTTCCTATTACAACCCACAACTCAGCGCTTCTTAAAAGAGCGGGTTGCACTTGGATGGGTGGTTGCACAAGGGAGATAAGAGCAGCACTGTAGCATTAAAGTTGCATCTATCTCGAGTAAGGGTGCACAAGCTCATTCCACGGGTCATGCACAAATGCTGAGGATTTATCCTAAGGGCATGCTTGATCACTTACTTCATGCCCACATCAGCTTGTGAGTACTGGTCCCCTGAGTAGAAAAGCCAGGGCAATGGCCCGGTGGCAGGCCGTGGCTCTTGGGCTGTGGAGGCGTCAGCAAGCTGTGTGACCAGGCTCTTGTACAACATGCATGCTGCTGCATCTCTGCAAGTGCAAGGACGATAGATGGAAGCAGGAACAAGTCAAGTACGGGAAAGTCAATTCCCACCCACCCACTAAGACAGCAAGAGAAATAGGGCAGCAAGCAGGTGTGTCCTGGCCCGATATTTGCAGACTTGCAGGCAATGCTCTTATGTTCCCAGACCAAAGGTCTAGTCTGACACAGTGTTGACGTGGAAAAAAGCCCATATACTTGCAGCCCTGGCTCATTTCGCCTCCCAAAGATATTACAAGAACATATGTCCGTCCCTCCTCAATCGAGAAACCTTCGCACCCTTTGTAAAGTTGAAGGACACAGAGGTTGGCCACAGCATTGCAGGCTGCGCGGCTTTGGCCTTCAAAGCATGCCTTAGCACTTGGCCCCAGCAGCACCGATAAAGGGACAGATCCAGAGACGGTGGTCGACGGAAAAGAGGCCTGTCGTAGCAAGCAAGAGCTTTGGGAAAACTGCTAGTGCATTTGACAACAGAAGATCGATCTCAGGAACTTGCCACGTCTCAGGAAAGGTTGGCACAAACGGGACACTACAATCAAGATTCTCAAATTGTGAAACTGTGGGGAGAACTCATGGTTCAGTGAGATCATTTTATCAGTTTCTCCAATCCCACCTCTGTCGCAGCCCCAATGTTGATATTTATGCCCAGATCTGCCTCTACAGACTGCAGGTCCTGTTGAGGGCTGCTGTTATCTAAAGAGCCGCCACTCGGCACACATGCATTGTCGTCAGAGTTGGGGGCGGTGCCACTGGGGCACCTAATACAGCGCTGCAAGTTGGGAGAAAGGAATCACACTTGAGAGCTTGCTGGAGCGTCTGTACATATAAGCAGGTGTGGAGATTCAATTCCGTGCATGAATTAACACATGAGCTACTGCGAAAGCTGGACTTCTCAGGTCCCTCGTACAACTTTGTCGCTTTGCCTTCACGTAATGCAAGATGGATGATGAACACGCACGTTCCCACCTGTAGGACTGCTCCCTCTTGCATCACAGTGGCCACCACAGAGTCCCCGCCATTGGTATCACAGGAGCAGGTGTCTCCTGTTCCAGAGGCAGGCGTCCACTCTTGGGTGAGGGCAAAGCCTTCACAAAAGAAGAAGAGGGAGCCTGAAGAGGAGTCGCATGTCACGCATGAGCGCTGATCTGAAGAGGGAGTCGCACCCTGCATGAGAGACACACAGTGGGTTAGTACTATTGTACATGCAAGTATGCATATGCGAGGATGTGTATGGGTGTGATTGTATGCACATGCACGTACGAAGGTTTGTACGTGTGCGTGTGTACACGTTTTTTTAACATGTAGTCTACATGCATATGTGTGTGTATGTGTGTATGAGTGTGAGTGTGTGTGAATGAGTATGTGAGTGTGAGTGCATGTATGTGTGTGTGTATGTGTATGTGTGCGTCGGTGCATGTGTGTGAGTGTGCGTGCGTGTGTGTGTGTGTGATTATGTGTGTGTGTGTGTGTGATTATGTGTGTGTGTGTGTTTGTGTGTGTGTGTGTTTATGTGTGTGTGATTATGTGTGTGTGTGTGTGTGTGTGTGTGTGTGCGCGCGCGCGTCAGTCAAACTTTGGTCTTATGGCCAAATCGTGCAGATAACAAATTACTGCAGGATTCTTCTTACCTCTGGACAGGAGGCGCACACTAGCTGAGAGGTGTCAAAGAATTGGGAACCCGAACAGGAAGAGATGTCAAAATCTGTCAGTGCTGTGGCAATTAGGAGAGGGACTGATAAGCAATACAAGACCACCCACAACATGTTCAAATTCAATCAAGCAGCAAAACTGCAGACACATGCATTGTGATTGAATGTGTTCAATTTGAATTTCCCCCAATATTTGTTAAATAATGGTTTCTCGCCTTCAGGCGTGAATTAACCGCTAGAGGATGGGGTTGCAGGGCAATGCTTTGCCGATTTGTCTCTCCTCTGCAGCACAGTGTGTGTCCAAGTCTATATTTTTGAATCCTGGCCTGCTTGTTTCTGTGACTTCTGCTGGCACATGCTTTGCCTACCGCAAACGAGCCTCTGCTGATGCACTCCCGCCTGCGAGAGGCACCTATGAGGAGGACACCTCCTTTGAACCTACCACAAGTCAGGTAACTGAGAACAGTTTCCATGTATCTGGATAAGAGATTGCGGCGCACACTTTCCCAGTTTGCGCAAGCAGGATCCCAGCGAGCTGAAGAGCATTGCAAACGTGTTCCATCCCTGGAACCTGTTGGGCATAGCCGCAAGAAGGTGGGCTGGTGCAACAGCTGCTGCATGTCGCAGTTAATGCTGACCATCAGAGAGGCCGTCTGCAACCCAACTTGTGCATGCTTGTCTGCAGCATTGGCTTCTCCTGTTTGCTGAGGATAAATGTCTACATCCTGGAGCTCCTGGACCATGAGCAGAGCGCATTAGACGCGGAGGCAAGGGTGAGATGGTGGACGGCGTCACGCATGCACACACGCACTATGGTGGAAGGTTTTACACGTGTGTCATACATGCCTTTTACGGTAGAATGCACGAATGTGATAACTAAGCTGATGCAGCTCCCCTCTTACACGAAGTGGAGGATTGTACAGTACCAACGACCACCCTTTTTCGTCCAGGCCAGCACTCGTACTTTCCGTTTTTGTATCTCATCCATTGCTCTTCTTGCACATCCAACTGCAGCTTAATCCTAGTCATTCTTGCACGCTTGCAGGGTGAAGAGCCCTCCAAGGCCCCTCCTTTCCCAGACTTGAGGGGTCAGGTGGTAGTGGGTGTAAAGACAGGAATCCGGGAAATAGCCGTACGCTTTGTGCGCCGACTCTATGAGCACTTGACAGTCTGGCGATTAGGGGCTTCACGTGCTGCTCCCTTCCTGCGAGACGGCGTGCTATGGGTTCATCATGCAAGTAAAGTAGTCCCTCTCTCTCTCTCTCTCTCTCTCTCTCTCTAAATTTTACACGCTCACACACAAACACACACACAAACACACACACACACACACACACACACATACGCACACACGCACGCACACACATGCATATACACACACGCACACACTCACATTCGTACTTGATAACCCCCTAGATGATGTGGACGCTGCCAGGTAGTTTGTCTACATACAGCTGAAACTGATCTTTAGCCAAAGAGCCAAAGTCACTTCCTGCACCTGTTGGGCAGCGAACAGTGTGCCCCATGTTTCCCGATCATTCTGACACACTACTACTATTTTTCTAGACACATCTGTGATGATGAATTCAGGCTTAATTCAGTGCAGGCTTTGTTGTGATAAGTTATTGCGTAAGCAAACAATGCCCATCCGCAGTCATTCTGCATGCAATTTGCAGGTGCTCCATCCTAAGTATGGCTCTGCCCCCAGAAGCCGTCGCCTCTTCAGCTTTGGTTTTGCGCTGCTGCATGCAAATGCTCTCCTGTATGCAGCCGACTGCACGGTAGCAGTGGCGCTGCACGTTGTGAGAGTGTCCAAGGAGCAACGCCCTAGCAGGTAGCCATGAAATTGACACAACATCACGCATGCGTCTATGCGGCGATAAGTCAAATGCAATTGCAAGTGCGACGTGTTTCATTCTCTTTTTACCTCTGAGAAACGCCTCTGGTGCTCTTTTCTTTTTCCTCCTGCCTTCCTTAAAAGCGGTTTTCTTTTGATATGCTTGTGTATGCTCACAGCAGCTGGCAGAAAGCACGGTCAGTGCTGGCAGGCACAGCCTTTCATATGGGCCGCTGCCTTTTTGTGCTATGTGCTACGTCTCTTGCGGCTTCGTTGGCATCATTAGCTAAGCCTGGATTTGGAACTCGGGTGAGTGTGATGTCCGCTTTGTGTCTCAAACATTGGCGCAGCAAATTCAAGCGATGAAGCTGCTGAAGGTTCATAAAGTAACTGTACCGTTCAACAGTTCACACTCCGGGCAGGAACTGCAAATGGAAGTCGTTTGTGTACCAGCAACATTCATAATCATATTGTGGCCATCCCTTGCCTTCATTTTATGTGATTCAGTGCTGTAAGCAAGAAGTGTTAATGCCAAATGCACATTCTACAAGCAGGAGAGACAAACCCCTTTTGGTCCCACCCAAATCAAGGACTGTTCCTGCTCCCCCCAAGGCTTTCTAGTTAGCAGTACTTTCATATTTGGTAATTGTAAGAAGGAAAGGGGAACTTTTCATGAGACCACCTTTTCGCCCCTGTGTTGGCTCTGTCTGCCCAGTTTGCAGCACCCATTATATTTCCCGATCCTCTCTTGATGTGAACAAACACAATGACGGGGACTAACTAAAGGACAAAGGGCAAAAAAGTGTTCTTGGAAAAGGACTATATTTATAGGGTTGGCCATAAGCATATATCATATATATATATATATATATATATATATATATGTGGATGTATAAATAATTGATCTCCGTATTCGTATACCCGCATGAATTTTAGAAAGGCGTATAAATACCTAAACGAGTTTTTCGTATATCTACGTATATATACGGTTTGAATGAGTGGTCAAAAGCGATCTTCCACCGGCCTTTGAGACCACAAAATTCCAAAGCCCCAGTGTTCGGGCAATTTTTTACAATTGATTGTGTTTAAGCTGTGTCCTAATGGAAGGGAATCCCTCACATGGTTCAACAGCAGCCAGTGGTTCGACAGCAAGGGGATCTGCAGCAGATACAGAAGCACCAGAGTTTGAGTAAGAGCAGGGTTACTCTAAGGGCATGCAAGCCAACCCCACTGAAGGTTTCCAGGGCGGAGATGGTGCAGGAACAGAAGCGTCACACACACTCTCTCACTTACGCAGAAGTGCATGCACGCACCCCCACACATGCGCGCATACACACATATACTTGCACGCATACCTGTGGGCACAGATGCACACGCAAACAAAGGTACATGCACGAGCACACGTATACACACACTTACGTGCACGCTCACGCACACGCGTGCATGTACGAACCTCAGCACGCACGCAATTGCATACGCACATGCACGCACACACCCACGCAATCATACAACCGTAAGAAAGCACGCATGCACGCGCACACGCACATGTAAGCATGCACACGCACACGTGAGCATGCACGAACCCCAGCATATGCGCAAATGCACACGCACATGCACGCACAGCACGCATGCAAACGCACACGCACGCACACGCACAAGTACACGCAAGCATGCACAAATTTGAGAAATCTGATGGGGTGGGGGAAGAAGAGGGGTCTCGTGACAGTGACAGTGTTTGCCTGTGAGCTTGTATGGGTTTTGGCCTCTTTGGACAAGCATAGCTCCCTGGCCTTTTATATTTGATTAGTAAAAATGGGGAAAAAGAATAGATCTCTATAAGAGCTACAAAATAAAACCCCCCCAAATAATTAATTCCAAGAAGTTTGAATCTTTATATTACGTTTTATATACGCTTTATACGCTTTATACGGCGTAATATACGTGAACAGAAGTCCCATATACGGTCCTGGCCGTCCCTTTCTATATATGATGATTTCCAAGTTTAAATTTACTTCTCTCTCTCTCACACACACACACACACACACACACACACACACACACACACACACACACACACACACACACACACACCACAAACACACACAAACACACAAAAAAACACACACACACACATTCACATGCAAACATATATTATTTGCAAGAAATGGAACATCGTGCTACCCTGCAAGCTTTGCCGATACATCTCTCTCCTGCGCTGGACCCACTCATGCAGGTTGGATGGTTTGTCAGTGACTTTGTGACCAACCAGCAAATTGCTGTCCTTCAGAGATCGCTAGATTTATAGTGCTGGGCATCCCTTACCTTTCTCGTCCATGACTAAGACAACTTAGCTGCTAAGAAAGGCTGGTTAAGCATGCCTTGTACAAAATTTATGTTTAAATACCTTTTTTACGTTCATGATACTGCTAATTAATGTTGAACTCGGCAGAGGGTTTGCCATGCTTAAAGGCAGCACTCCAGGAATTGTACAAAGGTATAATGAGTGCTGTTTTTTTTTAGGGGTGCCCTCTCCTGCGTGGAGAAAAGGGGAGGGAGGCACGAAAGCAAACACATTTAACCTAACTGGTGCCCCCAAAAGAGTCTTTGTTGGATCCTTGCACGTTGAACGTACCCAGCCAAGTGGTGGAGAACGTGGCCTGCAGCTCTCAACGGTATCACCTGGTCGTTTGTAATCGCAGCAATGGTGTAAAGTTTGCTCAACCTCAAACTACAGTAGACTCATTGGGGGTAAGTGGTCGCCACCGGATGTATGACGATAGGCACATGCTCAAGGTAGTGCAACAACATGCAACCGCATCTGCCTTGAATAACCAAGAGGCGATAGCTACCTTCCTACTGCTCCTAAACTGGACGGAAAACAGCACCAATGCCGCCTGCATTGACAACAAGGATGTTTGCACTATTTTTGGAACATCTCAAAGAAAAGTGTGTGCTACATGCCACTTTTCCACCAGCAAAGCAAAACACCACCCCTGCCAGTATCAACATGGGGCATGCGTATCCTAGTTGTCTGGAAAGCTGCCAGGGAGCAGCTTAAGGTAAGGTAAGGTAAGGTTACATCACTATGTATGCCTCAAAGGGCATCTCAGCGGAAGTTTTTTTTCAGGGAGCAGCTTAATGCAAACTTTGTTGAACAGCCAAACTGGTGAGAGGAATTAAAAAGGGGGTTACAAGGATGGCCTACAGCCCGAGTCTCTGGCTGATGGCAATTGGCTGGTGAAACAAAATCAACCAGTGTCGAAAATTGAAACTAAATCTGACACAAAGTTGAGGAGTCTGTATGAATCTTGATGAGGAATTAAAAAGACATCACCAGATGCAGCTTGAAGTTTTCAGGTTACAGGTTATGGTAAGATTACATCACTATATATGCCTCTGGGGGGCATCTGAACGGAAGCTTGGAATAGCCGCAACCAAACCGAAAAAAGCGCTAGAAAAAACAGGGGAAAAGGGCTAGGCACTCAGCCACACTGTGTGCGAAGGCTGACAAGATGTTCACGTGGACAGTCCAGCAAATTGTGCTCCTCATCCTGAGTAGTGTGCCAGTCACAGAGTTTCAGAGCCCCACTCACATTTGTCACTTTTTCACATATTTTGAGCTCATATGGCCTTCTGTTTCTGTTATGACGCTGTTACAGATTAAGCCATCAATCAAAAAGTGTGGCTGCTAGGCTACGTATGTAAAGCAATGTTAAAAATTTTGAGGATTTTTTTTGTAGCACCGCAGACTTGTAGCACCCACCAATGCAATGAAAATTCGAAAGAGAAAAAAGGCACAACGCTGTTTGTGACATTGCAGCACTGAATATAACCAGTAAAATAACCAAGCATCAGCATCTGCCAGGACCGACCGACCGCATTAAATGAAAGAGGGGGAATCATCATCTTTGGAAATTTCAGGAACGCAGGCAGCACAGCTCTTCCTGAACCTTTAAGCAAGGGATTTGTTGTTTTAATAAAAGATATTCCATTGATCATCAATTGATGGTGGCTTGATTGGGTTGCTAATCTCAGAGTCCAAATAATACCAGTCTGTGCCGTTGATTCTTTCGGCGTGTGAAACAATCAAGCCTACATGCCATCAGTTCCGCTACAAGAATCATACAGATGTGACGAGACATTAAACACAACCCCAAAAATGTCTGAGCACCAATACTCCTGGTGGTGTGCAGGCTTCTGCCTCCCAACCACCTGATCTCCACTGAAAAGCCTCTCCTATTTCTATTCTCCAGGTGGGATGCTGTGTGTCTTGCATCCATTGGGTGGTGCAGAACACACCATGCCACCAGTTGTTTACATTATCTGCAGTGCGTTCTTTTCTCCTATTTTTCTTTCCCCCTCCTTTTTTCAATTTACTTGAATGACGTTGACAGCCTGGCTGAAGGGGTGTAGGATGCGATCACGGGCATTCCCAATTTCACAGTGCCACCGCAGTGCGTGACCCACATGCTGTTTGCTGATCTTTCCTCACATCCACTGACCAAAACGAGCTGCAGGCCATGCTTGACAGTAAAAACACAAAAAGGTCTGAGTTAGAAAAGAAAAGAAAAAGAAAAGACTCCGCTGGTAGTGATGACACAGCCAGCATAAATAAGGGAGGGGGTTACTTAGGTGCCCGCACCAGGCAATTCCCACAATTGAAAAGAAATTAATGTGAGTCAGGGGCGGGGTTGTGTGCCGTAGCACCCGGACCCAATCTTTGACTGTTGTTGCTTGTGTTATATTGCAGTGCATACCTTGTTTTTATGAGTGCAGATGCATGTCTGATGGAGTATTCATTCAGTTTGTGTGTCAAATTTTAGTCTTATGGTAATCCAGATTAAGGTCTGCCAGAGGTTTGTCTGTGTAAACTTTGTAGATAGTCCCCATAGCTCCAACGAGGTTCACTTGAAGCTTGACTTCCCTATATCCTTGTCTGTCCAGGTTGGCAATAAGCATGCTGTGCTGTGCTTTTGCTTTTTGGAGTTGGGGATCAGG
>Ga0307968_1000120_pt1 | contig 45802 bp, 48 predicted proteins | sample OrgLakmetagen650_FD_201834 | JGI IMG/M metagenome (GOLD analysis project Ga0307968, IMG submission 201834) | Saline water microbial communities from Organic Lake, Antarctica - #650 | ecosystem: Environmental > Aquatic > Non-marine Saline and Alkaline > Saline | place: Antarctica: Organic Lake...
AAACGGCAGCTCTGTACAGATTGTGCAGCTCTGTACGAATTCACAAGGAGAAGATAAGTTGGCACTTTGCAGGCAGAAACGGCAGCCCTGTACAGATTGTGGCAATGAGCTAACCAAGATGGGACGAGATTGATACAGTACGCCTTTGTGTAGATGGCATATTGTTAGGGTTGGCCAGAACCGTATATAGTATATACACTGTATATGACCGTATGGCTTGTGATGTCCCTGCCGAAAATACCGTATAAACACGGTATATATATACACATTAATATATGGTTTTGCCGACCCTACACATGCTGTAAAAGGACCCTGCCAAAAATTCCGTATATACACCGTATATACATGGTTCTGGCCAAACCTACATATTGTATTATGTGTAGTACACGTCCTCTTGGTTCAGGTGAAAACCAGCTGGAGTTTATTCCCAAAGCGATTGGTGAAGCTGGCTCGACTTTAGAAAGCAGTTCTGCTGATCTGGCCACCCTACTGCCTTAGCCATTGGATGACAGTAGTATGTTGGCGCGCTTTGTAGCATATCGGTACAGGGCACATATCACAAATTGTGAAAGGGCTTATTCATATTTATGTCTTGATGACTTCAGTGTTCTGGCGCTTTGCGCTTTGTAGCATACTGGCAAAGGGCACATACCACTGCTTAAAGGGCATCTTCAAGGGCAAAAGGGCACATACCACTGTTGTAAGGGCAAAAGGGCACACACCACTGCTAAAAGGGCATCTTCAAGGGCAAAAGGGCACATACCACTGCTAAAAGGGCATCTTCAAGGGCAAAAGGGCACATACCACTGTTGTAAGGGCAAAAGGGCACACACCACTGCTTAAAGGGCATCTTCAAGGGCAAAAGGGCACATACCACTGCTAAAAGGGCATCATCAAGGTTGTGTCTCGGCAAATAATTTGAAACTCTGCTTTCTACGCATATCTGTACAGCTATATATGTCATAAGTTCTCTCTCTATTTGCACACAGACATAACTTGCACACTTCTAGAGTGCGGGAGTGACAGAAAAAGCACACCCCTGGAACGGCACAAGTATGGGCGTGACTGAAAGGCTGCACACTTGCGCCAGCCACAAATAGATGACGAACGATTGTAGGAATTTAAGTTCGTCGTAATGCTCATGTGCGGACGGACGGACTAGGTTGTGGAAAGCAGTGGTAGCCGTAAATATGCGTACGTCTAAGAGGCAGCAGTGCTGCACTATATATGTGCCATTAAGGATGCCTCATATGAAAGGAGTGCGACGCCATAACATTTTGTGGACACCTTTTCCTCACACTGCTGCACGATCAAATCGTGTGAGGATGAGAGCCCATTGGTGTATCTCCCACAAAGCACGCCAATGAGGTCCCCGTGCTGCCAAGAACTGAGGAACGCCTCGGTAAAGTCAGCATTGTGATGTTTATACATTCAGCAGTCAAGCCTGGAAACCTAAACGTTCACACAGCAGGGCAAATCGAAGCAGGACAAGAGTCTGGACCTTACAGAGACGTTGCCTTATAGAAAACTCCCTTACTTTTACCTTTTACCTATCGGACAGCATCGTGCTCATTGCAAGCAACAATGAACTCCATCATCTCAACGCTTTCCCTTACTGAATCCCCTTCCGTCAAGCTATTGATAACAACAATGAACAATTTCATTTTCAGCAGACAGAGTACATCATTACCGAATAAAAAGTTCCCTTTCAGTTCCAAAGCTGCCACTTTAGATGCAGCTACAGGCTCCTGTTGTATGGCGTCCATCAGCTCTTCACGCCCTAACAAGAGCCTGCAATTAGATTACAGCACACACCATGCGTCAATTCCTTCTATGCACACTGTGTGTGTATGGCGTCCATCAGCTCTTCACGCCCTAACAAGAGCCTGCAATTGGATTGCAGCACACACCATGCGTCAATTGCTTCTATGCACTGTGTGTGTGTGTGTCGGCAGTGGTGTGGCTTGCGCTGTGCATGGAGGATGTGTACATGACAGTGTCGGTAGGTTGGCCATTGTGCGAGGGAAAGTGGGCATCATCTGCAAACCATTTCAACCGCTTTCGTAGTATCTCATGAACTGTGACGATATCATTGCCTATAAGCAAAGCAGAGGTGGGCCGACTGCAATGAGGTTGATCAGTTAGGCCAAGTGAACACTCAACATGGGCATGGCCTTCTGCAATGAGGTTAATGAGTTCAGTGGAACACTTAACACAGGCATGGCCACAGCCATCCATACAGTGTTTTTTGGTACGACGTTTAGAAGGAAATCTAGCTAGAAATTTTCACAGACTATGTACGCAAACATGGCCATATGTTTGTTGTATGCAGTGAGATAATGAGCGGTTCTGGGTAGCCCGAAGGTCACAAGATCACGCAAGCACCAGCATGAACACGGCCCTAAGATCGTCACGAGAGCTGAAGTGAGATTGATGTTGTAAACTTTCCTCGTTCTTCTCTTATGTTAGGGTAGGGTTGGCCAGAACCATACACATACCACATACAGCAACTTTTGGCAAAAGTAAGTTAAACGAACGGTCATCTACAGGCTGCGCTACTGGCCAGCCCTACTATTATGGTCCGTGTTCTTCACTGCATATTTTTCACGTATTTTCTTCTTACCAGTTATGCCAAATACAAAAATCAACATCAAAAAGCTACGGCACCTTCATAATCTACCTGACATCAACAGCCCTGTAAGCTAACCATATAGCTCTTGCAACCTTTTTCAAATCAAAGGCCTAGCGGCGTAGTTTCTCTATGCAAGCACACACTCACACGCACATACAAACACAAGATAGTCACAAACAGCACGCACAAGATAGTCACAAACACGATAGTCACAAACAACACACACAGCAGCCCACAAGATAGTCACAAGCAACACACACAACCCACCTGCATCTTTCTGCCATTGCGTATCCTCCGAATAAGATGCCTCTCACATCCGCCAGGCCATTCACCGCAACCATGGCATCCGCAGCAACAGACGGCGACAAAAAGTCTGCAAGCACACGCACCCACACCCACACATAAATTGAGCTTGCCCCTGCTGTTGCTCTTTTCTTTCCATTTACACACATAAGCGTGTGCGATCTTGTGAGGCCTGATGGAGCCTGACGTGTTCATGGGGTGCCCCTGTGTGTGTGCGTGTAAGGAATCAACGTGGTGGATTATACATACGTGTTTTTGGTCACTGTCGCAATATCAGAAATCCCGGTCAATGCCCCCCTGCTTGCACTATTGAACTAGGACGAACAACCTACGCTGGATGTCTTGGTGATTGAAACGGGACGCTGCAGATATTGAAAGACCAGAATGGATTGAATTTATGACTGAGTTGCAGGTAGGGCCTCACGCATGTATCAACACTAGTTAGACCGCCTTTGTATAAAAAAGACGGCTGGCCAGCCGACCCAATCATGTGAGTTTAGTAGCTTCTTGTTCTGTTTAAAAAGCCCAACAGTCAGAATTTTTAATCGGCTCTACTCGCGACGCTAAAGAAACTTTAAAACTGATCAACTGAATTTTGGCATGCCCTCATGCGGCATTGATCATGACCCAGGTACATACCAAGCGTTTCAAATTTCACACAGATTCAATCAACTAGCTTGCTGGAAATAGAGACCTACAGATAGCCACTGGGATGTCAGTAAGATCCCATAAGACAGATCCCATAGGACAGAAAACCCTCCTTTGCAATTGTTTTGGCTTTCTACGTTCAGTTAAAAACCCAAGATAGAAAATATGCAACAGAAAGGCCCAGGTAGGCACATGTACCATGGCTTTGAGAGCCTTGCTGGTCTTTATGACGACTTGTGGGATTCACACGTCTCTCAAGATCAGCGTGCATTGAAGAAAGACTTTCGATCAGTGACCCACCAAGAAAAACTGAAAAGAAACGACAGAGGCCTACCTGTTGTTATAGGAGCGTCCCAGGATCTGCTGGCACGGTCACACATATCCACTATTTTGGAGACTTCCACCCTGCATTTCAAAGGCAAGGCATGACTAGATTTGTGTGTCACATATCTACTATGCTGACTACGTCCACTCTGCGCACAGAAGAAAGGCGAAGTGGTGTTCTGTGGCAAATTCTAATTAGGTTTAAGTGCGGACTACCCTCAGGTTTTTTAAATGGCCACACAGATCTTGGGAGGCTTTTCCCTTCCAGCAGGCAATAGGCCACCTAGTGCTTGAAGAGCTGAAAACCAAAAGCAATTACACGCTAACACGCTCTACCAAAGGGCACGCGAATGATGTACGTGTATCTCTCAATTACCACTAGCAAATAGGTAGACTGCACACCACAGCTGGAAATTACGAGCAGCCCAGATTGCTTGTGCATACTGAGGCTCACAAGCCAACTCTTTGGACTTGCCTATCATTGTCATCCGCAATCCATCCCAAGTTTGTCTTAAGGCTGCCACCTCCACCCTTGGCGTTCGTGCAGAGCCTGCCTCTCGCCCTGCCAAAATTGTTCTGCCATCCCCCGGATAGCACGAGGGGTATCCAAGCAATTCGGGAGGGAGGTATCACAGCATGCTGGAGAAGCACAAGCAAAAGACAGCTCTTTGTAAGCGCTTGCTGACAGCTTGAGTGTGCGTGGTGCGTGCGTGCGTGGTGCGTGCATGAGTGTGTGTGTGTGCTGTGGTATGGTATGTGTGGTGTATGTATATGTGTGTGTGTGTGTGTGTGTTTGAGTGTGTGTGTGTGTGTGTGTGTGTGTGTGTGTGTGTGTGTGCGTGCGCGTGTGCGTGTGCGTGTATGTGCGTGTGTGTGCGTGTGTGCGTGTGTGTGCCTGTGTGTGTGCGTGTGTGCGCGTGCGTGTGTGCTTGTGTGTGCCTGTGTGTGTGTATGTCTGTGTGTGTGTGTGTGTGTGTGTGTGTGTGTGTGTGTGTGTGTGCGTGCGTGCGTGTGTGTGTGTGTGTGAGTGTGTGTGAGTGTGTGTGTGTGTGAGTGCGCGCGTTTGGTTGTGTTGTGATGGTGAAGGGTTTATGCGCATGCATGCATAGGGCTAAAAATGCGTGGTACGTCCTTTGAAAGAGCAGAACTATAACTTTTGTGCGTGACAAGTGCAAAAATATTGACCGTGTGTCACACAGGTTTCTGCGATACTACTGTATTAATAAATATTAATATTCATCAGTGTCAGGTCTGTAGTGTTGGGTGCAGGCAGTATCACCCCTCGACATGATGTGCGCTGTATGCTTTGTTGCAACAAGACTTGTGCCACAGGCATTGCGCATTCACACGCACTTGCCAACAAGAGGCCAAAACTGATGTGTGTGTTCACTTTGGTGATCACAACTTGCCTAAGCCTCTCTACCTGCGTCCCTTTCTGCTGCTGAGCACTATCGTACTCTGTTAGGATGTGTGTATGTGTGTGTGTGTGTTGCACGCATTGCCATGCAAGACTTGTGCATCAAAGACCTTGCATCGCGTGCCCCCATGCATATGAGTCAGTACATTGGTTTATGGCCTGCTGTTTATTTCAAACAGCAGCGACAAACCAGCAGCCAGAAATGTTTGTGTGGTGTGCGCATGCTTGATTGCATTTCCCCATCAGAACACAACCACCTCTCCACCCAAATATATATCTCATACAAACTTTGCCCCTTTCTTTAATCTTTCATACTCTTCTATGCGCGCGCAGATTTTCACTTTCTACACACAAGCAATAGGTGAATGATTTTGCACAGGCATGGTATATACTCCGCTTGTGTGATTTTTTATGTGACGAATTGCACACAGTCACAATGTGGTGAATTGCACACAGTCACAATGAATATGTGAATCGTAACGATAACGATAAACATATTTTTTGGAGCACCGTCTTACCGTGCTTCACTAAATCCAGGCCCGTTTCCTCCTCGTCCCTGAGGATGCAAGCACATGGCTGTGTAGCTAAGTACATGTATCTAATTAAGCGTGCACGCGTGTGTGTGTATGTGTGTGTGCGTGTGTGTGTGTGTGTGTCTAAATACACGTATCTAAGTAAGCGCGTGTGTGTATGCATGTATCTGTGAGTGTATCCGTGTACGTGTGTGTTTATGTGTGTGTGTGTGTGTGTTTGCGCGCAAGCACATGTGCGTATGTGTGTCACTATGGTACTGTAACGTTTGCACAGTGCCACCCCTTTTACATTTTATCGCTGTTTACTTGCATAAGGGAATGTGTGTGTGTGTGTGTGTGTGTGTATGTGTGTGTGTATGTGTGTAAGTGTGTGTGTGTGAGTATGTGTGTGTGCAACTGTACACGAATGAAATGGATTTTAAAAAGCCGCTTGGTCTAACACCCTTTCCTAAAGCAAGCATTTGTTCAATTCCATCAGCTTATTGCACAGCAAACTCCGTCTTCCATGCAATATTACCCACACCCACACCCGCACCCACACCCACACCCGCACTCACACCCACACCCACACCCACACCCACACCCACACCCACACCCACACCCACACCCTCTAATACATCTAATTCCACCTAAGTATAATGCAATGCAACAGCACTTCTTCTCAGCTACCAAGCGCGGCAAGTGCACTACTTGATTGAATGCAAGCACCCCAACCCTCAAGCACACACCCCTCATCAATGTGCAGCATCCCCGGTGCACATACCCATCGTCTTTTTAAAACAGTGCACTATCCCAATGCAGTAGCATGTGCCCACAGCCCACCCTCCAACTCACATTATACGAACAGCCCTAATTGAGTGCAGCGTCACGCTGGATCCCATGCCAGAGATGAGCTCAACCAGCACCGGCAGCAGGCCCTGCTCCATCTTTTCCTACAGAGGAAGAAGGTGGAATCTCGAAATGGAGCACCTGGTTGTCTCTTAGGTTAAATAAGTTCGATCTCTGTGCTGAGGTAGCAAAGTGGGAGGTGTCATGAATTTCACTTGTGGATCTCATGGCTCCACGGCTTGCAGGTGAAACAGAAAGTGTATCTCAACATACGTTACGTGCAAGTGCAAGCGTACATGCAGAGAATCCTGGAGCTCCTCGCTCGCCTTGAGACCTAAGATGCAATTGCTCACAAGTAGGGTTGGCCAGAACCGTATATATACACTGTATATGACCGTATATTTGGTGATTTCCCTGCCAAAAATACCGTACATGCACCGTATATTTATGGTTTTGGCCAACCCTACTCACAAGCAATGCCATCACTGCTCTGCCCCAAATAAGAGGAAGAGTGGGCAGACCCATGCACGTCCTCTTTTATTAGGGGGTGCGAGCCCCTCCAGGAAGAAGCATGAGTGGACAGAGCTCAGGGAAGAGGGGGGCACACTACTCAAGAGAGGCAGAGCACACGAGGTGGGGAGAGGGCACACTGCAATGCACTTGGCCATCACCACCACCCACCATCACCAACAGCACATAGCCTGAAAAGGTGACTTATTTACCATCGCTGCCTTCAGCATGTTGCACAACAAGTGACTTAGTTATCTACATTGCCTTCAGCACGTAGCCTAAAAAGGTGACTTATGTATCAATGTTTATGGTTTCAGCATGTCGCACAACAAGTGACTTCGTTATCATTTTTGCCTTCAGCATGTTGCCCAAGAGGTGATTTGTAGGGTTGGCCAGAACCATATATATACGGTGAGAATACGGTATTTTTGGCAGGGAAATCACCAAATATACGGTCATATACGGTGTAAATATACGGTTCTGGCCAACCCTAGTGATTTGGTTACCGTCATGGTTTAAAGCAAGTAGCCCAAAAGTCGAGGATGCCAGGGCAGCATTATGAAACATTGCTCAAAATAGGCAGCATTCACAACCCTTGAGAGGGCCTTGCCAAGGCCAATTGCTTTGCTTGCATATCAGCTATTTATTTCTAGGAATGGCCAGAACCATATATATACGATGTGTGTACGGCATTATTTGCAGGACTTTCTTCAAATATACGGCCATATACGGCGTATATGTACGGTTCTGGACAGCCCTATTCATTTTGGCATTTCACAAAATGGGTTAAACCTACTTTGAGCTCTACCATCTGCTCCAGCGGCACGATGACTCTGTGTCCAGCCAATTCAGAGAGGACCTGTGCAGGGCGTGACGAGGGAGATCGCATTTCTCATTACACAAAAACAGCTATGCAGCACAGTTCACTCTATGCTCTGCCATTTCAGAGAGGACCTGTGCAGGGCGTGACAAGGAGATCGCATTTACCATTACACAAAATAGCTATGCAGCACAGCTCAGCTCGCTCTATGCTCTTCCAATTCAAAGAGGACCTGTGCAGGGCACTACGAGTGAGATTGCATGAAATGATACCCTACACAGCATAGTGATCCAATGCTCTGCCAATTCAAGAGGACCTGTGCAGGGCCGTGACCAGGGAGATCGCATTCATTATTCATTGTGACTATATGCAACGTAATAACTCTATATACCCTGCTGCGATGGAAAGGACCTGTGCAGGGCCGTGATGGGGAGATTGCAACATTTGTGAGGGAAATAGAGGGAGGGGCTAGTGGCAAGTGGATTCCTTGGATGCTGGGGGGGTCTATGAGTATGGATGGGCAGCGTAGATCATGCGCTCACACACACACGCACACACACACACACACACACACATGCGCAGTCAGCCAGAAGACTTTCATGTGAGAGTTGGAAGTTGCCGTCCTTATGCTGTAGCAAGGTAGGGAGAGTCAGAAAAGTCAGGGGAAGGGGCAAGCTTGTAATCCAATCGCAAGACTGAATTTGAATACTCCCCCTTTTTAAGACTTGAGCGCCCATTTCTCACAAGCAGAACGCCAGCTGTGGGCATGGGCACGCGTCCGTGTGTGGAGCTGCAGGCACTTTCAGGTAGCAATCACTCTGCACTCCAACTCGGGCTGGCTAAGGACGCACTGATGAAAACTAAGGACGCACTGCCTCAAGAGCGTGCAGAGTTTGAGTCAGGAGCAGACATGTGCTAATAGGACACCTGCAGTGGTTGTTGCTCAAAAGACCAGCAGTGGTGGTTGCTCATAAATGTGCAAGATCATGCTGCGTCGTGCCCTTTGGGTTCTGAGCGACGAGAGCACGCATGATGAAAGCGCGCAAATGAATGCAGAGCTTCCTAGGAGGAGCAGAATGACACATGTGCACTTGCACATCTGACTACTCTCATCACCACAAGCGCAAGCATCGCATCATCACAAGCGCAAGCACGAACGCACCACCACAAGTGTTTGTGCACCACCACAAGTGTTTGTGCACCTCCACAGGTATTTGTGCACCACCACAGGTGTTTGTGCACCACCACAAGTGTTTGTGCACCACCACAGGTATTTGTGCACCACCACAAGTGTCTGTGCACCACCACAATTGTTTGTGCATCACCACAAGTGTTTGTGCACCACCAAAGGTGTCCGTGCACCACCACAAGTGTCCGTGCACCACCACAAGTGTTTGTGCACCACCACAAGTGTTTGTGCACCACCTTGTACCTCCACTACCACGAACGCACCATCACAAGTGTGTGTGCAGCACCTCGTACCTCTTCTATGGCAACCACTCCTGCCGCAACGTCAGCTGAAGACACCTCAACAAGTGCATTGGTGTCTGCTGGCAGGCGTGCTCCCAGTTCCAGCTGCGAGCGTGTGTGTATTCGTGTGTGTGTTGTGTGTGTGTGTGTGTGCCTGCGCGTATGCGTGTGTGAGAATGAGTGCATGTATGTGTGCATGTGTGTGTGCAGGTGTATGCATGCATGTCAAGCATGCATGACTGTGAGCGTTCTTGTGTGCGCTTGCATAAGTACCTGGGAAGCCGACGCAAAGGTAGCGCTGCGGAAGGCGGAAGTGGGGAGCCGGGGGGGCGTGAGCTCTGTGCGCACATTGGTGTTGTTGGACACGGGCGGTAGGGGGCCACGTGCTGCTGCACCACGTGAGCCAGGCAGGGGGGAGTAGGATCTGCTGCGCCGCCTCTCCCTCTCTCTTTCCGACTCCTTACCCCCACTCCCACGCCCAACCCCACCCCCACCCCCCCCGCGCCCACGCTCCCTCTCACGCTCCTTCTGAAGCTGCAGCGAAGCATTGCCTGCACGTGTGCACTTTTCAAACGCACGCCGCCGCTCGATCCTCCCTCGCTCTTCTTCGCTGTCTCTCCCCCTACTGCCCCTCACGTCCCTTTTCTCCCTGCTGCTCTCTCGCTCCCTCCCCCTCTCGCTCCCCCTCTCCCTGCTCTTTTCCCGCACCCGCCCCACCTCAGCCCCCTGTCCATGCCTGTCCCTGCTACGATCACGCATGCCAGCTCTTGACCCTCCCCCACGAGCATCATACCTCTGGGGCTTGTAGTTAGCCGCAGCCAAAGAGTAAGGGGGGGGGGAGGGAGAGCGCCCCCGTGAAGCGTACCCTCTCACACGACTATCCCCTCTGTCCTGCTGAGAGACGTTCTTGCGACCTGCTGATGTGCCCTTGTACGTATGCTGCTGCTGCTGCTTCTGCATGCTGCCGCCGCCACCCTCTGTGTTACGAGAGGGTGCGAGGTGGTGGGAGTGGGGGGCAGGGCTGGAGCTGCGCGCACGAGTGTGAGGGCTACCTTTTCTGCCTTCGCCTCCTCCTCCTCCTCCTCCTCCTCCCATTGCTGCCAGCTGCTTTTGGCGTGCGTTCTGCTTCATGAGCGCAATCGAGCCCTTGGTGGGTGGGGCTTCTCCTGCTCCATGTGCAGAGGGGTGCTGGTGGGTGTGCAAGGGGGAGGCAGCGCGCCATGGGTCCCGCTGCTGATGCTGGTGTTGATGCTGCCGCAGATGCTGATGCTGATGAAGCCGGGAGGAGGAGGGGCTGCCGCCCTCTCTCCCCCTCGTTGCACGTGCGTGGGACCCCCTTGTTGCTGCATACACAGCGTCCGGCCCAGAGGGTTCATCGTACGCCTCCTCTGCCTCCTCCATGTACCTCTCAATGGCAACGTCCTCATCTTCTGAGTCTTCCTCTTCCCACACCTCCCCCCGCCCCCTCACTGCCTCCTTCGCGGCAGCCTTGGCCTGCTTCTTGCGCATGAACTCGGCAAACTCCTTGAAGTGGGGGTTGTTGGGGTTTCGGATGTTGTCTGCGTTTGGAGCAGACATGGGGGTGCCGTCAGCAAACCGCCTGGTCCCTCCCCCTCCTCCTCGCCCGCCTGCTGCTGCTCCCCTTCCAAACTGCTGCGCTGAGCCCCCCCTTCCACCCCTTCCCCCGCGACCTCCCTGCACGTTTGGCCCTGAATCATGGCCGCCATTGCCCCCCTCGCTCGAGCTGTATACCGGCACGTACACCGGAGGGGGGTTGCTGCTGCTTGGCCCCCCCCTGAGGCGTTGCATGGCTGGATGTTGGGGGGGCTTGTGGGCTGGCTGGTACTGGGGCTTGTTGAACGGCTGCTTGCCTTGGGGGAAGTACTTGCTTCCGCCGGCTGGGTGGGAAGGCGCGCCACCTTTCGCTGCTGCTTCTTTCTGCACAACAAAAACAGCGTGAGCGAAGAGAGGGGGTGGTTAGGGATTGCAGGGCTAGATCTCGCAGAAACATGAGTACCCTTGATGTGTGCACGATGCATGTGTGTGTATGTGTATGTGTGTGTGTGTGTGTGTGTGTGTGTGTGTGTGTGAGAGAGAGTGCATGCAGCTATTTGTGAAGAGAATGTGCAAAGAGGCTGTGCGCATGATTTCGCGTTGCGCGAGTTAGCGTCACTGTGGGTTCACAATGTAGTACGGCAGTGGATGTGCAAGAGTGTATCTGCATGCATTTGAATGAAGCACTGTGTGCTTGAGGTGTGTGGGTTCTGTGGGAGGAGAATGAAAGGCAGTCTCCCGCTCGCCTGCTTTGCTCGGGATGCAGCAGCGATGGAATCAAGGCTCATCCCAAGCTTATCTGACAGGTTGAGCCCGGATGCTTGTACATCGAAATTTAACTTCCCCATCGAGAGCCTGGGGAATTGTGTAGTATTTAATTATAATAAAATTACAAATTTACTAAACCCAAAACCTTAACTAAACCCAAAACCTTAACTACACCCAAAACCTTTTGTGAACTGCTCGATCTCGACGAGAAGGTTTTGCGAGAACATTACTTCGTCTCCTATTGTAGTCCAACTTCCGATGATTCGGTGATTTCGGTTGCCCAATTAGAAACAAATGTGATTATACCACCGTCATATAAATCTATTTATGGGGCACTTTCACCCCTGTTGGCTCAAATGTTGGACTCAAATGTTTCTTTTTGTTTACACTTTTTGTAGGACTTCAGCAGCCCAGCCTTTAATTTGCTTTAACAGGTCAACAACCAACAACCAACAACAATTTTGACAGTTTCCTTTAACACCAACTTTTTCCCCTTTCTTTTTGAACATAAGGATTTATTTGCGGCTGGCTAAGACCAGTCAGCAGCCGATCAGCTAAACAACCTGGCAGGTCCCCCCGTGCATTCTAACCTAGGTGTTCCCTGTCGCCTTATTTCAAGCGGCGCATTAAAGGACAGTAATGACGCTACTGATGAATTCAATTCGCACAGCCCCTTGCATGCAAGCTTAAGACAGTCAAGCCCAGGCGAGTTGTAGGCGGCAGCACTGGTTGGAGCTTGCTTGCTTCATTGATCAAGGCAGCAACAATTACTGCTATCTAGCTTGGCTAAATAGCTTGGCTAAAGTTACGGTTTTGAAGATGTTCGTGCCAAACTACTGCAGGCTTTGAGGGCGCAATTGTATTTTATGGTTTCAACGTACCTGGTATCTACAGATCTGTCTAGGCCAAAAGCTAGGGGTTTGCCAAAACACATTACCAGATTAAACTTTCCAACAGCCAAATGATTCAATAATCGACATACCTAAGTAGCATGTAACCAACACTTTGTCATAAATTGTTGTACCTGCCTGCTAGCACCTGCCTGCTAGCACCTCCCCGCTAGCACCTGCCTGCTGTTCACTCCCATCAAACTCTTTGGCCTTAATATCATCGTCCATCCAGTTGCTTGAGCTCTGAGGGATCCCAGTTACTTCCCCTGGATATAAAACAGTTGGTGGGTAATAGTTTGTGTTGTGGGTGGGTGGTGTGTGTGTGCGTGTGTGTGTGTGTTGTAAAAAAATCTTACATGAATGGCTGACAGTGTGGATCACCCTTGCCTTGCTTCACAAAGTGGTGTTGCTTGTTTGGTCCGAAACAATGCAGCTGACAAGTTACAGGTATGTGCCATGCGTAAATAGCATGAGAATGATGAGATGAGCTTGGCATGCGTGTGTTTATGACGTTTTAAAGCAGAGCAGTGCGGCTGATGAAGAATGACATGAGTTACTATTATCAGGGGCTCCCTCAATCAAAATGCAAGATTAACAACAATGCTTACAATTCAACGTAATTACAACTCCGTAACAGTGTGCTTGTATAGAGCCGCCAATTGAGGATGCCAGGATGGTAAGCCCAATGTTGCTGCTTTCATTGGCCAGGCCATGTGTGTCTAGGGCTGCAATGAAATCACACTCTACAAGAGGCTTGTGCATTCGTACTTGCGAGTTTGGAGGTTGTTCAGGGCTTTTGCGGCCTTCTCGCTGTCCTTGCCCTCGACGACCTGCCAAAGCACGTGGTCCTTTCCTGCATTGTCGACAATGCGCCAAGCAAAGTAACACGTGCTTCGCCATGCCAGGGGGGGGATCTACTGGAAGAAGGGTGCTGGTTGCAGGAATGGAACTGCTACCAGGCACCCCATAGAGCATCAGCTCCTTCACCGTCTGTGAGCACAGCATCATCAGGGGGGTCATGGCGCATGTCTGAAAGGAGTCATTTTTTTTATTACAACTGGCGCATATGTTGATGCAAGCAAAATGATAGCAACAGCTGGTGAAGTACACGCAGCTAAGATAACAAACATCAACAAGCCAAACAATCCAATAAGCGAACTGTACCTGTGTGTTTGTATGTGTGTCTGGTCCATTATTCTCAGCAGGATGGCCTTTTTGCCTGTCATCAGGGAAGCAAATCTGGATTGTCCATGATTCCCAACGGTGGCAATGACACAGGGTTCTTGGCATTTGTAGGAGATCTCGTCGTACCCAGAAATGCAGATGACGGGGTCACTTGAAAGCTAATTTTGCCATCTATTTCAACCTTAAGGAGAACCCCCCCCCACTGGGGCTCGCTTACTGTTGTGTTGTTAAAGAGTCAGATCTCAAAGCGATTTTATAGTATGTTCAAAGCATATAAATTACCTGCCTTAGTTGTGAGCCATGAACAGGCGGCACATGTGAGCCAACTATTTTTTTTACCTGGCGGGTTAGCGACCAGCGGCCGTAGAACTGTTGTCGTGTGAGGTCTTAAAGTCGGTTCTCCACGCACATTTTCTTATAACTCTTCCAGCCTGCCTCTCTTGCTCTTATTTTATGTATCAACTTTCAGTCTGTTTCAACCTCGTAGTAGGGAGTTTGCTATCTCTCCTTGGCCTATGTAATACGCCAACAAGAAACACACACACACGCACACATATATGCATACAGATTGAAATGATTAGACGCACCTGTAGGGCACCTACACCCTATTTTTTTGCTGTTATGGGGTGTCAGATCAAATTACGGTCACTGCACAGTATAAGACTCAGCACATCTACTGAAAGGCGCACCAATTATCAATAAGACTGGCCATCCAGCTTATTGAACAAGACATAAAGAAACTCTCAACTGCCAACCAACTTAACTGCTCTGTCACACGATTCGTCGCTGCCAACGAATGGGCGTGACAGCAGAAATGGCTATGTAAATTTGCATATCTTGTTAGCCAAGTGGTCTTTTTACACATTATCACACTGCTTTTTATTGTGAGAATTTCAACTGCCATATATGTATCACAGCGAAAACGTGACAGCAAAGTGTAAGGTTCACGCCCCATATAACATGAGCAGTTTGAGCTCATCTGCAAATGCCAGTGCTAAGGAGCTTAAAAAGTGCTAGGCACGGTGCAAACTAGGAATTTTTGATAACCACATCCCTTTTGGCCCTCAGTGCTACCTCTCTGATAAAATGCAATCTAAAAGACTTAGAAGTGCACCATTTTCCTCGCTCGCCCCCCAATAGCTGTTGCCGGCGCTTCTGACTCGCAAGCTTGCAATTGGGCACTTTTTACCCAATTCAACCTTTCTTTATAGGACTGGTGGACTTATAGGACTGGTGCATCTCATACTTGCCATATGCTGCTCGTTTAATATTGGTGCATAAGCACGTACATACATACATGCAGCCTTACTTCGGTGTCTCTTACCTGTCAGGGATGAAACGCCCTCTATAGTCGTAGGTGTACGCCTGGTGGTAGGAAATAGGTATTGCTTGTATACTTTGCTTCTGCTCCTGTGTGATACTGATAATGTCCAAGATGAGCAGCATGTTCTTTTCTAATGCGACAATCCCCACATGATTTCTCTCCGCAGGAAATATGCATCTCTGTTTCCCCAAACAGGAGCCCACGATGTGTACTTTCTTAAGCCAGAACAGCTTTATTTTTTCCTCCATCAATTAATTGCGTTTTATGAGCAGGCTAGCAGCCGCACTTCTTGAATGAAGGCCTTTTTTGTAAACCTTACTTTGCATCTGCTCCTCAGCTTGTTGTGCTGATAACCACCAAATCCCAAAAAGAAAGAATGCAACCGATGCACGTCAGCAAAGGAAATGCACGTACACATAAATGCACCTATGATCGAGTTCAAGATGAGCAATCGCTTCTGCAAATTCTGGTCATCTATGCCACAGCGGGTGATCAGAATATCCAGGTCCATCCTGATTTTATCTTCTAATTATACAAAGCTGTTTATGAAACGGACAAGCCAGACAAATTAGTAGAACATTATGTATTTCCCTCATTGTAACTATTGAATCGTAATGCACACGTACAGTCTAATGCAATTTGGAGCGCGCCACTTGCAGGACACCGCTTTAAAACCCTCCCTCTCACTGAATCACACATGTACGTGTTAATGTTACATTCAAGCAAGTATGTGATGCACGCACGTATGTGCGTGCACTACACACACAGCATTCTTCTATTGCACATACATATGATCGGCTACAGAGTCAGTTTGTCAATTGCTCGGACGGTATGCCAAGCTATACAGTCAGGACTTCCTGCATTTAAAAGTGGATACCCAGACAAAGATGAGCAGATTGGAAAGACCAGTTAGTAAGTACTAGATCAGGGTAGTGACCAGTGCAGCATACTGCCTAGTAGTAATCATCGTCGCTGCACTGATTCTTCTTTGCCTTATTTTCCTCCTCATCCTCCTCCTCCTCTTGCTCCTCCTCCTCCTCTTCCTCCTTCTTTGAGAGCGGAGCAGGTGGCTTTACGTTGGTGGTGTGGTCCGAGAAAAGGAACGTGATGAATTTGTCGCGCACAATGATGGGCAGGTGCTGCATAGTAGTCCGTTTGTGTGTGGAAGGTGTGAACAAGAGACATTGCTGGCTTGAAAAATACGAAGGAAAATGAAACTAACAACAAAATGAAACGACCAGCTCAAAGGTACCGTCTCTTACTTGTAAAAAAGGGAAATTCACGACCAAAATTATGCCCATTACACCTGGCATCTTACACATTGTCTCCATTTCAAATATAAAGATGCCTTTGCTGCCCCGAAAAGTAACCAACACATAACTTAAACTCCCTCAAGCCCAGCAAGAAACTTTGAGAACGTAAGAGTGTACACACATTTTGGCGTGGAATAGGTGAGAATGCTGTTGTGATATAAGCCATACAATATTCCACCAGGTCAGATGAAGGCAACAAACAAAAGGACGCGTTTCAAACTGTTGAGTACTCTGCAGCTGCAGAAGTTTTTGGAAACGAGCGCAACCATTTATTAGCTGGGACCATCCCGTTTATGCTTGGCCCTTGGTCGGTGCCTAGTTTGTTTTGCTGCTCCTGTGCCTCTTGCTTTGTTGGCAGGTATGGGTGTCAAAACTTGCTTGGTTGGCAGGTATGGGTGTCAAAACTTGCTTTGTAAGCAGGTATGGGTGCCAGCGGCCCTGCTAGCTTTCTCTTTTTTTCCAGGAGGTTTTACGTTTTAGCTAGCTTGGTGTTTCCTTAGGTTCCCTCTGTTCATTCAGAGGTCCTTAAGTAGTAATCTGACCAAAAAAGAACGAATATCAAACTAAAAGTTGGCAACAAGCGAACAGCGTAGAACTAGCCATGCTAGCCATGTTATAGTACAAAACAATTGCTCACCTTCCACATGGCGTCCACTCCATTGTGCAGCTCAGAGGGCTTCAAGTGGGCCCAGTCTGTGACCCCCTTTTCATCAGGCGGCTTGTCTGCGTGTCCATCTTTGCTGGTCTGCGTTGACAAAGCAAGCAACCTAGTTGCTTTGAGGCACTGATCTGTGGGGAGAGAAGCTGATTCACATAATTGGAGTCGAAATGCTCACCAGGCGGCTTGCCTGTGTGTTCATCCAGGCTGTCTGTAAAGACGAGCAAAATGCTGTTCAGTGCTGTTTAGCATTGCAGTCTTTTCCCCCTGCCTTGATGAAGGTTAATCGCATGCTTTGGCACCACAACGCATATTGCTAGGGTTGGCCAGAAATGAATAAATATATATATATACGGTGTTTCTGGCAGGGAAATCACCGAATATACGGTCATATACGGCATACATATATACGGTTCTGGCCAACATTACATAATGCTAATAAGTGGGCGCAAGGTGCATGCTGTAAAAGTAGCTATGCACAAGGTGGCTTACTGCAACTAACTGACTGCTAGACTGCCTGATTCCTAACAATTAATACCATATATTACCGTGTATATGTGTGAACTACTTTCTACATCTATACATGTATGTGATTGGCTCTAATCAGCCCTTGAGGACTTGCAGCAGATGCGTTCCCTACGGCACGCCAATGACGGATTTGAAATGCTCTAAAGCTGGGTGTTTCTACTCAACAGCCTCATGAGCACCAACAATGGGTGTTTCTACTCAACAGCCTCATGAGTACCAACAATAGTTTAGTTGTTTAATACTCAAAAGAAACTGCCTTATCCTAAGAGTACAAGTAAAAGTCTAGGCTGATAAAATTCAGCGTGCATGAAGGAAGGCTCTCAACTAGCGCTCACACTATCCAGATCCCCATCATGATCAATAAAGCCAAAAAGAGAAACAACAGAGACCAATGAAGATCCGGACATGCAATCCGGCTTGCGTCTAGCCCTCCTCAAGCCAGCCGCTCTACTAGTAAACCCCCCCATCAGATCCTCCATTGTCACTGTTGTTGTCGGTATGTGTTATTTGTGTCTGGTTTTGTGATCTTGATTACTGCTTTCTTAGCAAGTGTGGCGCTTTACCTTCAGCCCTGCCAGCTGTGCAAACGTCAACACCAAACAACACATTAAGGAAATAGTAAAATTCTCCGTAAGCTTCGGTTGAATGCTGTTTGGTAGAAGCACTGATCAGGACTTTGCAATCGAGTTGCCAGAGGAGTATAACTGGGCGAATGCCCAAACATGCTCATTTTTAAGCATCCAAGGGGCAACTACTCAAACATCACTTCATCAGATTGAAATCAATATAGCTTAAAACTAAAGCTGACATTATAAGCTACCAGAATATGTGCTATGTGCTCAGACCTTCTTAAGTCGCTCTATGTACAAAAAGACAGCATGTGCTCAGACCCACTAAAGTCACTCTGTGTACAGGATAACAGTGTGTGCTCAGATGCACTCAAGTCGCTCTATGTACAGGATGACAGCATTTGCTGAGATACACTTAAGTCGCTCTATGTACAGGATAACAGGACAAATTGCACGTGTAGGGCACTATATCCTAGAAGGACACTATCCATGGGAAGTAGCACAATAATTTGCATACCTCGCCAATCGCAAAACCCTCTCACTCCATCTTTTTGCAAAGACTCTGAAAATCAAATATACGGAACTTAGTGCAGTTGGTGCTCTGTTGTGAAGATTTGGCAACAGCGTAATGGGAGTTCATGCCACAGCAAATACAGCATGTGCGTCCCAAATTGCGCGCTCCACTTTAATTCTTTGTTCTTTGGAAAGCTTATCAAACATGCTTTCAATCATACATTTCGAGCTAGTAAATCAAGGTTGTAGTAAATCAGGGTGCACATGAGCTAAAGAGCATATCAAAACTTGCCCATTGGGGCCCCCAGTTGCCCCCCTCAGTTAAGTTGTTAAGTTGCATCCCTCCAAGCATGTTATACCAATTTACATAGCTTTACAACACTATGAATTTAACTTTTTAGATACCAATCGTGGGGTAGCTACCCAACTTGTGTGTGTGTGTGTGTGCGTGTGCGTGTGCGTGTACGTGTGCGTGTGTGTGTGTGTGTTCGATTAGAGTATCGTTAAATAATTAGTAAGACAAAGACTATTTTATCATTTTCAGTGGTAGCAGTATTAAATACCATTTACCTAAAGAGCTTCTGCTTCCAAGGCACAGTGGTGGCGGTGATGGAACCATGCGTGTTATCTACAAAGCCTCTGCTTCAAAGGTGTAGCCATGCGCTTTACCTGAGACGCTTCTGCATCAGAGGCAGCCTTGTCTGTGAGCTGCTTGATCTTTTGCTCCACGGCGGCCTTGTTGCCCGTGCAGTTGCACTTGATGGCCGTGTGGGTATCACACATGACCTCTGGGTCCACCTGTGTATTTCAAAGAGGGTATTACACATTGAATTTCAAACTTTGAACCTGTGTATTTCAAACTTTGAAATCCACCATTCAAACTTTGAAATTGAGGGTATCTCACATGACCTCTGGGTCCACCTGTGTATCTCAAAAGAGGGTATTACACATTGTATTTCAAACTTTGAACCTGTGTATTTCAAACTTTGAAATTTATCATTCAAACATTAAAATTGAGGGTATCACACATGACCTCTGGGTCCACCTGTGTATTTCAAAGAGGGTATTACACATTGTATTTCAAACTTTGAACTTTGAACCTGTGTATTTCAAACTTTGAAATTCATCATTCAAACTTTGAAATTGAGGGGTATCACACATGACCTCTGGGTCCACCTGTGTATTTCAAAGAGGGTATTACACATTGTATTTCAAGTTTTGAACCTGTGTAGGTATTTCAAACTTTGAAATCCATCATTCAAACTTTGAAAATAAGGGTATCACACATGACCTCTGGGTCCACTTGTGTAATTCAAAGATGTGACCCAGAAGACGATGGCTAACAAGGATGAGCAAGCGATGAGGGATGGCGGCTTTTGGGATGTCACACATGACTAGGGTTGGCCAGAACCATGTATAAAAAAACCGATACGGTGTATATTATATATTATATACAGTATATACAATATTTTTGGCAGGGAAACCACCAAATATACGGTTGTATATGGTGTATATCCGGTTCTGACCAGCCATACACATGATCCCTGGGTCCACGTGTGTATCTGAGAGGAGAGTATTCAGAAGAAGACAACTGGCAAGTTTATAGATATGGCTACGTGGACGTCACGCATGAACTCCGGGTTCACCTGTTTGAATCAAAAGACGATGGCTAGCAAGTCTAATAAAAGAGGAGAAAGTTGGGGTTATAATAAGAACGAATAAGCACGAGGCAGGAAGGAGGGAAGAGGATAAAGTTTGTAAAAGAATGAAAACAATACAGCAAGGGGAGGTCTTTGAGGGCTGTGCAAGAGTAATGCAATTGTTGAACCTGTCCGCACAAACACAGGTAAAATATTTGCAAATGAAACAACCATACCAAGTTTCTTGTTCCAAAGATGCAGTGCATCCCATATGAATATAACAGGCATTCAGATTGCACTCTCTCTCACAGATACACGCAGACAAGCACACACACACACCCCCACACACACATACACCCACAAACACACACAGAATACCACTGCACAGAATGCCAGAGCACAGCACACACCTTGAACAACGCACGCAGCTCCTCTGTGCTGAAGCTGCCTTTCTGAGGCCCACTCGCGTTCCCGTCATCCACGATGCTCTTGGACAGGTCCTGCTTCATGAGCTGCCGCTGGTACACCTGACAGCAAACAAAATTGAAGCACACAATGGCCTTGTATATCCCCTGTCACACACACAGGCATACCTTCACTTACACACACACACACACACACACGCACACACACACACACACTCACACAACAGCCACACACATACACACATATTCCTTATGCCTACACACTCACATTTCTATAGGCCTCGTCTTTATTTCTTCCTGGTGAAACTTGAAGGTAGCATCAGCAGGCGGTGGATGAAGACGTCCTTCTCCCTCCCTCTTTGGCCGCACATTCCAGACATTTCCTACCTGCTTACCTGTTCTCAAGCACGCACCGCCCATTTTTTAATTTGTAATACCTGTGGTACTAAAATGCCTACCTTCTCCTCCAAGGACCCTGTCGTCAGTAGACGGTATATGAAGACTTTTTTCTGCTGTCCCTCTCGCCAGACCCGTGCCATAGCTTGCAGATCGTTAGCTGGGTTCCAGTCTGTGGACAAGCAGTGGAGGAGCTTTACGGAACTCGGTACCAAAGTGGCTCCTTTTCCTTAATTAATGTGGGGAGTGGTTTTCACTGCCTGCGTAGTTTTTTTCTTCTTTGGAAAACAACAGATGGTTATTAAGGCCTGCTTCAGAGGCAGCTTTGTCTGTTTAATACAAGCAACGGCAAGGGAAAGATGGAGAAGGCCTTCACACACAATCTGATAAAGGGCATAGCTCATGATTAATTGTCAAGCCACACCGCACAGCACACTAAATAATTAGTTTTTGTCACATCACTGGCGTCCATCATATTATGATAACCATTCTAGGCATACTCAGCAAGGACATCCGCATGAGGGCAGACGTAAGATTTTAGGCAGCACCTGCCTGTTTGGGCCGATGGTGCCTGTTCACTCACAGTACCAAACATGGTGCCTGTTCGCTCACAGAAACAAACATGATATTCACTCACAGTAACAAACATGATATTCACTCATAATACAAACATGGTGCATGTTCACTCACAGAAACAAACATGATATTCACTCACAGTAACAAACATGGTGCATGTTCACTCACAGCAACAAACATGATAATCACTCATAGTAACAAACATGGTGCCTGTTCACTCACAGAAACAAACATGATATTCACTCATAGTAACAAACATGATAATCACTCATAGTAACAAACACGATATTCACTCATAGTAACAAACACGATATTCACTCATAGTAACAAACATGATATTCACTCATAATACAAACATGGTGCCTGTTCACTCGCAGTAACAAACATAGTGTTCACTCACAGAAACAGACATGATATTCACTCACAGAAACAAACATGGTGCATGTTCACTCACAGAAACAAACATGATATTCACTCATAGTAACAAACATGGTGCATGTTCACTCACAGTAACAAACATAGTATTCACCCACAGTAACAAACATGCAAGTAACACTCAGTATAAAAAAGCGCATTAGATGGAACGCTTACCAGGGTCAAAGAGCACCAGCCTGTTTGCGCCGATAATGTTCAGTCCCACACCACCCGCCTTAGAGGACAGCAGCAGGACCTGCGGAACAAATGTGTGTTTTCTGGGTGGGGGAGGGAGCGTAAGCACAGAGGAGCAGAGGAACACATTTTAATTAGGGTGAGGGAGTGTTGATCATTCGACAAAAACCAGTAAACGGACACAAAATGGCTTGCCTTAGCCTTAGAGGACGGCAGCAGGATATGTTGGGCAGCCAGAACTTGGGCAAATGACGTGAGATTGCAAGCATGAACATGGAAATGGCGTGACCTTGGAGCACAGTGCAACCTCTGGCACAGCTTTAACAGAAAACTTTTGAATGCAATAAGTAAGAACGCTTTTAGACAAAAAAACACGTGATTTTTTTTACCCATGGCTGAAACAACGATGGTGGTATTTTTCAACAATGTGTTGTGAAGGGCAACTCACAAAGGATGGATCACTGGGGGTGTTGAAGCGGTCCACTAGCGGCTGCCGCTGCTTGACGGACAAAGAGCCGTCAAGCCGCAGCGTGGCCCAGTTGTTTTGCTGGCACAGCTGCAAGAAAGCGCACACAGGAAAAGTGCCAGGTCAGCTGCTGCGATGTGTAGTTGTAAAGAAAGAGCCTATGTAAAGTATGGCTAGCTGTTGCTGGCAAAGCCACAAACGTGAAACGGAAAGGTCCAAGGACTTGATCAGCCGTTGACATTTTATTCACAAATATGTACACATCAAGGTACAGCGGCGCCAATTGGCATGCTGGCCAGCTGTCAATATAAAAAAAGTAGTATAGATCTAGACACTGCTGACATCTTAGTTTGCATATACGGAGCCATCAAGACCCAGCTTAACCACAACATGGCCTAGCCTCTTGTTTTTGCAGCAGCAGACAATAAAGGAATGCACTGTCAGATCAAATTACCATCAGTGCAAAGTATATGACTCAACACATCTACTAATATCCATCCAGCTTAATGAACAAGACATATAGAGACTCTTAGCTGTCAACCGACTTAACTGCTCTGTTACACGATTTGTCGCTGCCAACGATTGCGTGTGACAGCACGTATACAATCTACCCACATGCACATGGTTGCACTGTTGCTAGACATGTGTTGTGCTGCGGCGGAAAAATGGAATAGGCAGACAAGCTGATTCATAACATACACCTCCTTCCACGTAAAATGTTTGTTTTGGTTGTATGCAAACATTTGCCAGGGTTTCTTGGCCATTTATGCCTGCTTCCATACTTATGCACAACTGCACCTATTACAGCGTATTTTACAACATGGCTAGACCCAGCTTTGAACTTAATGAACAATCCAAATTATTTTCTTTTGATTGCTGGAAGGGATCTATGTATCCAGGAATTGCTTCCTATTCCATAATCAGCTGTGGCATCAATGTGCGCTCTTTTCTGTTCAGTGCCATGCCCAGAGAAAATCCAATGCCTTTTTGTATTATCCGACAAGCTGTTAGTCGGTGGTTTGTTTTTCTTTGTGCCGTGTCCAAATATCCAGTGCCTCTGTACAACGCTGAAAAGCACCACTTTGTTGGTATGTTTATCGGTTGGTTTGTTTTTCTTTTGCACCTTGCCCAGAATATCCAGTGCCTCTGTGTAGTTGCTGACGAGCACGACTTTGTCGGTAGGCTCCTGTGCACGGATGACCTTGAGCAGGTTGACAAGGACCATCACCTGTGTATGTAGATGTGTGTATGCTTGTGAGTATAAAGTTGTGAGCAGGTTGACAAGGAGCATCACCTGTGTATGTAAATGTGTGTATGCTTGAGAGTATGAAGTTGTGAGCAAGTTGACAAGGACCATCACCTGTGTATGGAAATGTGTGTATGCTTGTGAGTATAAAGTTGTGAGCAGGTTGACAAGGAGCATCACCTGTGTATGGAAATGTGTGTATGCTTGAGAGTATGAAGTTGTGAGCAAGTTGACAAGGAGCATCACCTGTGTATGGAAATGTGTGTATGCTTGAGAGTAAGAAGTTGTGAGCAAGTTGACAAGGACCATCACCTGTGTATGGAAATGTGTGTGCTTATGAGTATGAATTTGTGTGCAAGTTGACAAGGACCATCAATTATGTATGGAAATGTGTGTGCTTATGAGTATGAAGTTGTGAGCAAGTTTACAAGGACCATCACCTGTGTACGTATATGTGTGTGTGTGCTTGTAAGTACGAAGTTGTGAGGGCGACAGCATTACATGGTGTGAGCGTGTACACATTTACTTGATTAGACCATGTACCGTGTATAGACAGTACGTATGTGAAAGCACAATGTAGGCACAGTCTAGCCTACTGCTGCAATAGCATAGTAGTAAGGTCCAGAACACACAGAATGAATGCAGTGGAGCATCATTTAACTTTAGTGGGGGAGACTCACGGCACTTCGGGCCAATGTGTCTCCTTTTCCTTAATTGATGCAGGGAGTGTTTTGCTGCCTGCTTAGTTTTTCTTTTCTCCTCATCACTAAACTCAAAAGTTTTCTTGTGACAGGGACATTATCTGAGAAGGAGCAATACATAGATTGAAAATGTTTACATTTATGTGCACACGCACAAACACACACAGACACAAACACACACCTTGCCAGAGTGGTAGGGGTTACTAATGCCGGGCACGTAAGCAGGTGACACGGAAGGGTCTGAGAAGATAGGTAGGCAGTTCTCAAAGCCGGTGATGACGTCAGATTCAATTTTGGCGGCATTTGACGCGCTTGCTTTTTCTGCAAGGCAAATGGGTAAACGGGGTTGTACCTTTGAGAGTATGAGTGCTGTTTTCCTCAGCTGTTGTGTGTTGCTGCACGCATTTGTGCTACATGCAGCATAAACAAAGAAGGAAGCTCTGCAAGACAATCAGCACGGCAAAGTATAAGCAAACTTCCCTCCCAAGACAATACACAATCCAAGTCGCACTAAATTTTGTGAATACATTTGTGCACATCTCAATAGCTTTGCTTACCCGTGGGCGCAATCTTGCGTGCGTAAGAGGGTTGCGTCTTGGGGGCGTACATTTCATGTATCTGCAAACGCAAAACAAAAAGGTTGGTTTTTACTCCGGCACAAATTTCTAAACGTTTAAGAATGTTACAGATAGCATGTGCATAGGAAAATTTCCTGTTTGGTCTCAATTCTGCTTTGCACAGGTTCTAAAGAAACTAAAGAAAGCGCACCAGATCAGGGTGGCAGCACAGCTTTTAAAGAAATAAAGGAAAGCGCACCAGATCTGAGTGGCAGCGCAGGTTCTAAAGAAACAAAGGAAATCGCACCAGATCAGGGTGGCAGCACAGGTTCTAAAGAAACAAAGGAAAGCGCACCAGATCAGGGTGGCAGCACAGCTTCTAAATAAATAGAGGATAGCGCACCAGATCTGAATGGCAGCACAGGTTCTTAAGAAATAAAGGAAAGCGCACCAGATCAGGGTGACAGCACAGGTTCTAAAGAAACAAAGGAAAGCGCACCAGATCAGGGTGGCAGCACAGGTTCTAACGGAAACAAAGGAAAGCGCACCAGATCAGGGTGGCAGCACAGCTTCTAAATGAATAAAGGAAAGCGCACCAGATCTGGGTGGCAGCACAGCTTCTTGATAGCCGTGATGGCTGCAAGCACCGACAGCTCAGGTGGCCGAGGCCCTTTGGGTGCTCCCCCACTGGCCTTGCTGCCTGAAGACCAAAATACAACACATGCAAGATATTAACAGCAATAAACAAGAAATGGCACGTCATTTGGAGCAAGCAGATGTACTGGTTAGGCCTTTCCTCACTGGCTTTGCTGCCTGGAATGGATATGAGCAATTGAGAGGTATTATAATCTTCAAGTAAGAGGTGAATACCTTTAATAAGAATTACAAAACCACGTATGCCCCCACTGTCAAAAAGCCCCGTGTTATCAACGCGTTTCTGAGCTTCAGAAACGCGTTTCTGAACCAGAAGCGTGAACGCGAACATTTTGAGGCTTCCAAACGGTCCTGTAAGGCCTTTGTTTTGGCGACGATGGCTTGTTTTGGGCGTGTTATATTTTGTTTTAATTATTCGGAAGCAGATGGGAGCTGTTTGGGCCGGATTCCGGGAAGCGCATTTTCACCGCGTTTCTGAAATTCAGAAGCGCGTTTCTGCTGTTCAGAAACGCGCTTATGATGAGCATAACTAAATTTTTAAAGGGCTTGTTTCCCGGTCCTGCCGCTAGAACTGCAGCAGTGTTGTCCCAAGAATGTGCTTGCAGCCTCCAAAACAGAGCAGGAGGCAGTTTGTACCTGTCTGCGCATTCAATCCCCAGAAGCGCATTTATGAGTCTCAGAAGCGCGCTTATGAGCCTCACAAGCGCAGGGAAAAACGGGTAAAACGTGTTCATTCATAATCGCCAAAATATTAAGCAGCATGTATTGGCAAGCGCGATTATAAATCTCAGAAGCGCGCTTTTGAGCCTCATAAGCGCGCCTATGAGCCTCATAAGCGCGCCTATGAGCCTCATAAGCGCCGGGAAAAACGGGAAAAACGTGTTCATAAGCGTCAAAAGCAGTGTTGCCAATTGGCAAGCGCGCTTATATATTCATAAGTGGGCTCGTCAGGGTGATGCTGTGCTTACGGGAAAAGGTTTAAACAAATTTGTTCAGCACTTCGCATTTTTTTGAAATACACCACTCGCGCGCAGGGACATTGAAATTAATTAATAGTTCTCCCTTAGGAGATGTGTTTTGCACGCTTTAATTCAGTGTTGACCAGCTTGCCACCGCTCCCTTTTCACTCCCTCTCCACTCCCTCTCCACTCCCTCCTTCCTGGATGTGCGAATATCACCACCAGGCCGCTCCTATGGGCATTATTGCTGTGAGGCCCTGGCGCGTGGTTGGGTAACTGCAAACATGCAGTGCGCAGTCCCCCTCTCCCTCCTGTTCTCCTTCCTTGCCCCTCCTGCCATGTTGTGCACTGACTGCTGTTGCTTTGCACACAGAGAGGAGCAGAGCCCCGGCAGCAGGACGTGCGGGCCTCTTCCAATTGCTCTCTTGAGAGCAAATCTTCAGCTTTCTCCTCTTCTGATCCTGTGCTCCCTCCTGCTCTGCGCTATCTCCCACAGCATGGACGCTATGAGCATTCGCTGCAGGTGTGCGTGCAGGGGTCTGGCGTGGGGCAGGAGAGAGAGCCTTCAAGTTTGCAGCTGGCATTTCCCGCGCCACAAATACGCTTCTTAACCCTTTAAAATGCCGATTGTATTTTTAAAAACGCGCTCATCACACTCATAAACGCGCTTGCAGTGCCCAAAAGCGCGCGTTTCTGACTCAAAAACGCGCGTTTCTGACTCAAAAGCGCGCGCTTATCAGCCGTTATTAGCGTGCAGAGCGCGAGAGTTCAGAAACGCGTTTCTGAAGCTCAGAAACGCGTTGGTAACGCGAGGCTTTTTGACAGTGCCCCTAAGAGGTGCATGCCTTGAATAAGAAGTACGAAACTATGCAAGCACAGAAAACAGATTTGGTGAGGCCTTAGATGGCTTTCTGGTTTGGAATTTCAACTGATTGGCTTTAATGCCCAACATGTGCGCGGTTTTCTGTGCCTTAAGCAAGTCCTTGTAAAAAAGAACATTTTCTGGATAGACCCTTTTTCAAGTCCCTAATATGGCCTCTTCCCATCGGCTTTGTTGCCTGTCTGTGCTGGCAACAAATTGACGAATTACCTTGGTCATAGCTTTGCTGCTGAAACTATCCAAAGCAGGCGCGAGCAAGCAAATAAAGAGCAGATAAAAATATGCTTTTAAACACGGAGCAAATGGCAAGCCAGCACCAATAAGTGAGTGAAAGCCCTAACAAAGGCGGCTTCCAAACAACAAATTCATAAACCTCACCTCCGCTGGCTTGACTACCTCCAGAGGCCTTGCCCTTTTTGCCGCCACTTTTCTTCCCGCCGGCAGCACCTACACGAAATGTCAAAGCAAGCGGATACCATTTTAGATGCAATGCGCATAAGGGATATATTGATTTATTATATTGATTTATTGTATTATAACTTATTGAAGTTTGTCGAATGCAACGCGCATGAGGGATATATTGAATATAACTTCTTGAATTATATTGGAATATTTCACACGAGTACCGTGTAGCACATTGAATCTGAATTAGAACTCGATTTCCAGTTTGAACCACTCCTACTAAATGCGAATATGCCCTGATGCCTCCTGCCATGTGAATGCCCTGATACCTTCTGCCATGTGAATGCCCTGATGCCTCCTGCCATGTGAATGCTCAATATGGTTTACACATTAATATTATTGCACATCTTGTGCCCCATCAGAATGCCCCATCAGAATGCTCAAAATGCATTGCACATCTTGCGCCCCATCATGCTCACCCATCTTAGTCCGACCTCAAGGAGCTCCTGCCTTGTGAAAGCGTAAACTGAACGCTTAATGCTACACACAATACAAACATGTAGGGCTGGCTAGAACCATATATATACAGTGTATATACGGTATGTTGGGCAGGGAAATAACCAAATATACGGAAATATACGGTGCATATATATATGGTTCTGGCCAACCCTACAAACATGTTCTCCTTCCTGCCAAGGGCCCACATATGCATTGCGCTCATTTGCTGTACCCATGCATCACACAATTGCCCGCATCCTTCTGCCCATAGAAATCCACACTTTTGCACTCATCTGTACTCATACATAGGGTTGGCCAGAACCGTATATACACACCGTATATGACCGTAAGTATATGACCGTAAGTATATGACCGTAGTAATTTCCCTGCTTAAGCACTGTATGTACACCGTAAATACGAATGAATATAACCGTAATTACGAAAGAAAATATGGTTCTGGCCCACTTTAATCATACACCTATCTCTCTCCTACCTCCCGCTCCTGACGCTGGTCCATCTGGTGGTCCTCTGTCGTAGGCAAAGTTGGAGAACCCTGGGGGGCCTGGCTGGCCTTCGGTAGTAGGCTGGGCCTGTGACATCAGCTGCTGCTGCTCCTGTTGCTGGGCTGTAACGCATATGCATGTGCGGTGGTTAATCGTATCATTTTAGGTCAGTTCATACTAGGGTGCGCACTGGGGTTTCTGGGCCTGCTCCTGTTGCTGAGCTGTAACGCAATTGCATTTGCGGTGGTAGGTTGTATCACTGTAGGTCAGCTCATATTAGGGTGCGCACTGGGGTTGCTGGGCCTGCTCCTGTTGCTGAGCTGTATCGTATATGCATGTGCGGTGGTAGGTTGTATCATTGTAGGTCAGCTCATATAGGGTGCGCACTGGCGTTGCTGGGCCTCTTCCTGTTGCTGGGCTGTAACACATATGTATGGATGGATGGTGTTGCGCTCTATTGCTATTTTACTGTAGTTAAAATTTAGCTCAGGCAAGGCCTGGGTTGGCAGGGTTTGCGTCACGCGCTGCTGCTGTTGTTGCTGGGCTGTTGCGTATATAAATGTGCGGTAGATTGATAGTTCAGTAGGTAAAATTTGTAGAAGGCTATGCTTGAATAAAAAGGCAGATGCTCATGGCAACATCAAATCAGACGCAAATGTTGCTTTCTATAATTCGGTTGCTGCTGCTGTAGCGGGGCAACAAGTCTGGCAAAGGAAAATTCAAGATAGCACACTGCTAACAATAGGATACCACGCACATATCAGTGCATGCACAATGTTTCCCTCACTGACTTGCTGCTATCTTTGCAGCTGCATTTGCCCTAATAAGTGCAAGCAGTAATGTTTCTATCACTCACTTGCTGCTACCTGTGCAGCTGCATCTGCCCTAATAAGTGCAAGCAGTAATGTTTCCATCACTCACTTGCTGCTGCTGCGGCTGCGTCTGCCCTGGTCAGTGCAAGCAATAATGTTTCCATCACTCACTTGCTGCTGCGGCGGCTGCATCTGCCCTGGCAGCAGCACGGCCCCCATTCAAGAGCAGCTTGACGTGGGGTGAATCCAGGAAGTGTTTGTGCAGCTTCACCTGGGCATTACTCAAAGTGTTTGGACATTGAGCGTGACCTTGCAATGGATTTTAAGCACTTATGGAATAATTCTGATTGGGGCCACCCCAGAAAGCATTTGTGCAGCGCTTCACCTGTTAGCATAAATATAGGTTATCTAATTATTTCATAAAGTAAGGGCTTATAACCCTAGAGGGATTATTTCAGGGTTCTTTTACTATTTCAGTATTAATTGAGTTTAACAATCTGCGGGAGTAGTTCATTGGACAGAGCGAGTTGGAGCTCTGCCTACACACAGACTCTTTCCAGGACATTCACGCCAGGCAACTTCGGCAATCTTGCTGCCTTAACTCTGCCTTCTACATAGCACTTGTTAAAACCAAAAAAGCATTGAACAAAAGTGGGTTTGTGTTTGGATACATTTGTCCTGTCATGTTTCTGATTTTGCAAATACAAAAGCGTAAAATGAAAAGCTACCTGAAAGGCACTCATCTTGCAGGACTTTCTCAGCCTGCTATTCGAATTTTAACCCACCTGCAAACCACTCATCTTACAAAACACCACTTGCTCAACCTTGGGCGGCAGGTACTGTGCCATGACGCCACACGTCCTGTGTGCAAGAATGTTCATGTAATACAGAAAAGAAAAGAAAAGAAAAGAAACACTACGCAGGCAGCAAAACACTCCCTGCATCAATTAAGGAAAAGGAGACACACTGGCCCAAAGTGCCGTGAGTCTCCCCCACCATGTAGAACAGAACATCAGTAAGAACCTGGATTATTAGGGGGCGGCAGGCAATGTGCTGTGATATTGCACATGTCTGTGTACAGCGACGAACACCAGCATGTGTATGTCATTCACTTTTTAACGTTTGCTGTTTCTGTGTCCTTGACGCCAGGTGTCTGGTTGTGGTACTATGTGTAGTTTGTGGTACTGTTGTGTCTTATGTGTAGATAGTGGTACTATGTGTCCTGCGTTCACTGATATGCTTGTGCTGCTTTACAGACAGGTCCACACGTCTCTCAATTTCACAAATCTGTTTGGCACAGCCGCTTGTTTCTTCTCATCACGCATGGCTGTCACAGCTACAGCTTGTGTCTAGAACCGACATTCATCCCAATGCTCAAGGCATCAGGTATCTACGCTGAACACTACCGCTCAAACCTCATAAATCACGCACTGAGCTGCATCGTTGTGTTTAAAGCATCAGGTATCTACGCTCATGTTTAAGGTATCAGGTATCTACGCTCATGTTTAAGGCATCAGGTATCTACCCTGAACACTACCGCTCAAACCTCATAAATCACGCACTGAGCTGCATCGTTGTGTTTAAGGCATCATGTACCTACGCTCATGTTTAAAGCATCAGGATCTACGCTCATGTTTAAGGCATCAGGTATCTACGCTGAACACTACCGCTCAAACCTCATAAATCACGCACTGACATTGCAATTGTTTTCCTTGTAAACAATTCACTGCCAGCCTTATATAATGTTGTTATCAAACCACCGTGCGCACCTTCTTAGCATGTATGGGCTGCACAGCTGCAGCAGCTGCTGCCCGCGCTCAGATCCAATCTTCATCTCAAGTTCTGTGGCATCAGAGTCTTGGCTCCTCAGTATTGGCCTGTGGCAGACAAGAAGACGGGGGCATCTTGATTGGCATAGTTAGGTAAGGTTCACTGGCTTTGAGCAAAACAAATTACAGGTAATGGGATGCCCAATGAGGCATTTCAAGTGGAAAGAATGTGTTTTTAAGAGGAAATTATCTAGACAGCAGGGGTGCTCCACCCCGTATGTAAATTCTAAGTACCTCGTTAGTTCATATTAGAGCATCTCTCCCCAAATGAATGACTCATACAAAGAGCATTACTTATTTATCTTGCCAACAGCAGGCAAAAGGTTCAGACAGGGTTCAGCTTAAAAATATTCCTAACAATACCCTCAGCATCGAAATTCCCATGAATTGCAGCACGTGTTGCAGACACATGCTGATACCTTAGAATAGGTGATAGAAGCAGGTTTATCAATTGAAATCCACACGGACATACATTTTGGCTGATCATCAGGAACGTACAAATCATCAGGAACGTACACACAAAAAATTAAAAAAATAGAGCCACTGTGTGTTGAGCTCTAGCAGGCAGGGAACTGTTCAAGCAGGAATTCCACAAACTCGAGTGCTAAAAGGCCTGCTGAACATGCTTGCGCCGTGTCCTGATATCACTGCTCTCCAAGATGCAAATTAAATAAAGATAGAGAAACATTTGCGTTGTAGCATGCTGGATCTCATCTGAATCAACCTTCCAACTGTGACTCGCCATGGAATCCTAAATAGAGAACCTGATCTGGATTTATGTCTGTGCATGCCGCACCCACCCTTCATATGTGCGCCTAAACTGAGAGGCGGGTCCAAGCAGCCCAGGCACAGCCACATTGAACAGAGTGTACAGCTCTGAAAGGTTGTTCTGCGCAGGTGAAGAGGGTGAGAATACTTGCATAAATTCTAGAGCAATGGGCTTCGTTGCATATTGATGAACAGGGTGAAGACAGCTTTCGTGGGCTTGGCGTGCACCAAAGTTAGTTGAAACCAACTTCTCACAAGCATGTGTCCTGGCAGCATTCTCACAGCTTAAAGTGATTTGTACTTTTTCAACTTCCAATTTGTACTTGCACGTATCAAAGTGGCTCCTTTTCCTTTGTTAGAGTGGGGAGCAGTTTGACAATCCTTCGCATAGGTTCAGGCTCACTTGTGACACAGTACAGAACTGACCTGGACAGGCGTGCCGGACAGCAGCAGCCTCCTGGCGGCTGGTAAAGCAGCCACCGCCAACGTGATCTGGCTAGTGTCGTTCTTGAGTGTGTGAGCCTCGTCGCAGATCACCAGGTCTACGTTTTTGCCATACACAGCCTCCTTGTGCAACCTGGTAACAAGAATAGATGTGCACTGCCATACATCCATTATGACCGTTATCTGGCTAGTGTCAATCTGGAATGTGTGAGCCTCATTGCAGATCAAAAGGTCCGCCTTCTGCTGCAGACAACATCTTGTACAACAAGGATAGATGTGCACTGCCATACATGTATTATGATCGTTATCTGGCTAGTGTCAATCTGGAATGTGTGAGCCTCATTGCATATCAAAAGGTCCGCCTTTTGCTGCAGACAACATCTTGTACAACAAGGATAGATGTGCACTGCCATACATGTATTATGACCGTTATCTGGCTAGTGTCAATCTGGAATGTGTGAGCCTCATTGCAGATCAAAAGGTCCGCCTTTTGCTGCAGACAACATCTTGTACAACATGATAGATCGCACTGCCATATATCCATTAGGAACGTGATCTGGCTAGTGTCGCACTTGAGTGTGTCAGCCTCAACACATATCACCAGGTCCACCCTTTTGCCGCAGACAGCTTCCTTGTGCAACATGATAGATACACACTGCCATACATCCATTATGAACTCTCTTGAGTGTGTCAGCCTCATCACATTTCGCCAGGTCCACCTTTTTGCCGCACACAGCTTCCTTGTGCAACATGATAGATACACACTGCCATACATCCATTATGAACTCTCTTGAGTGTGTCAGCCTCATCACATATCACCAGGTCCACCTTTTGCCGCACACAGCTTCCTTGTGCAAAATGATAGATACGCACTGCCATACATCCATTATGAACTCTCTTGAGTGTGTCAGCCTCATCACATATCACCAGGTCCACCTTTTTGCCGCACACAGCTTCCTTGTGCGACATGATAAGAAAAGATAAACACCACAGTGGGATTGTGGCAAGCAGCACTCTTGCAGCCATACACATATGCAGAGTTTATTAATTTTTTGTCTTATCAGCAATCATTGGCCTTTTCTCAAGACCAGAAGCTCAACATGAGACCTAGGAGCTTTGAGGATTGACCTTGATGGATCATCCAACTATGATCATATAAGGCTAAATGCAAAAGAGTGTCATTCAAACTGGTGCTCTACTAGCTCCATCCAACATGCTTCAAGTCCAGCCCTTTGTACCAACAATTGTACCTGAACGTGTTCTACTAGCTCCATCCAACATGCCTCAAGGCCAGCCCTTTGTACCAACAAATGCACCTGAACGTGTTGTAGGACATGACCAGCACTTGTGCCTTGCGAGGCCCTCTGGCAGCAAAACCGTAGACGCTGCCCCAGATCTTGGACAGCCCCTCCTATATTTATATTTGCATTCATTTATCACGCACTGTTGCTGCCTGTACCTTCCTTGCAAGTCTGTAGCGAAAAAGGTGGATACTGAGATCTTGTACAGCCCTTTGTATGCACGGTAGAGCTAACTAAATTGTGTATATGTACACTGCAAGCATTTACTATACATTCTTTGCTTAAGCAAAAAATAAGACTACATGTCAGCAAACATGCAAATTAGCAAGTCGACCCTTTGTGCATATGAAAGGCATTTCGTTACATTACTGTGGGCCTGTTGATCTGAGTTACTGCCCAGCATTCTTTTTCCATTTGACTTTCTAAGTACACAAAGAGGAGCTCAGCATATTTTTGATAATTGCTTTAGAAAACATGCAGAATGTGAAATCCCTTATCAATAAAAGGAAAAGAGCCACTTTGGCACCCAACTCCTCCACCATGGATTCGAAAATGAATTTCAGACCCTTTAGTGACCGTCTCTCCTGCACCAAGAAAGCAAAAGGACAGATGAATTGGGCGGCACAAAATGTGAGAAGTTTTATCATCCTGATGCTGCTCACATCTTATTCTGTTGTTCTTTTCAGTGGTGGGGGAAATGGCTCCTTTCCTTAATTAGTATGGGGAGTGGTTTAAGCTGCCTATGTAGTATTAAACTACTTCTTCCGTCACTCCATTACAGCCCCACAGCCCCTCAACCCCACCTGCACCACAGCTCCTCGTGTATCGTCCATGGCCACAGGATCCACATGCTCCGCTCCCAGCCATCGCTTCAACTCATTGCCCCAGTTCATCACCAGACTGGAGGGGCACAGAATGAGGGGGCGGCTGCACGTGGCTTTGCCGGTCACTCCTGGTTTGGAGCACACATTCATTTAAAATAAGTACACATTCATTGAAATACACATGCATTTAGAATAGATATTGAAGCAAAGTGTCACGCCCAATTGTTGGCAGTGACGATTCGTGTGATTTGGTTAGTATAGATTGTTGTGCTGAGTCTTATACTTTGCAGTGACAGTGATTTGCTATGACAAAAGCGTCAAATTTTTGTACATACATCACACATACATTTTATATAGATATTGAAGTAAGGCGTTGATTTCTGTACGTATGTGACCAATATTTAGGGGCAAGCACAAGGGAGTGCAACCTTCATTGTTTTCCCCAAGAGTTTCATGTTGTGGAAGAGTTTACGGTGCTTAATATCATAATAACTTCCTTCTTCCCCTTACACGCATGACCATTTGCATTGGCAAACGCAAGGGGTAGCTTAGCCAGGTACGCCTGTATGTACATACTCAGCAAAAAGGCGTGTGATCTGTCTGCATCTTTGTTGGCATCGTGACCTAATTGTAGGGGCACGAGGAGCGGCTGCTACACATAATGATTGCAAGGTGGTTTGTCAAATACATACTCATGCAGCATGAGTCATGCTGCAAAGACACATCTAATTGGCTGTTAGTAGTAGTAATTTATATATTCAAAGCTCCCCTCCAGCCAATTGCAAGTTCAGACTTATGATCACTACTAGGGTTAGCCAGGACCGTATATACACACTGTATATGACCGTATGTATGGTGATTTCCCTGCCAAAAATACCGTACATACACCGTATATACCTACAAATGTATGGTTCTAATTGTCACGCCCAATCGTTGGCAGCGACAAATCGTGTGACGGAGCAGTTAAGTTGGTTGGCAGTTGAGAGTTTCTTTATGTCTTGTTCAATAAGCTGGATGGCCAGTCTTCAGTAGATGTGCTGAGTCTTATACTTTGCAGTGACCGTAATTTGATCTGACATGGTCAACCCTAATCACTCCAAACTAACGAGGCTCTTGGTTAAAGTAAGGCCGTTACTTGTGAGGCACCTTAATTACTACGTCCTGTCCATCTTCTCTCCTGTATCTTTAAACTGCCTGGCTAATTCGTACGCACCATTTGTGATCAATGTCCAAAGAGTGCAGATGGCCTGGAAGGTTTTCCCTGTGCAACACAGAGTCGTTTAAATTAATTGATGACATGATGCTGCTCACATAAGAAGGTGAGTCACTAACTGTTCTTCATAAGTGCAAATAAATGATTTAAGCTCATCTTTTGCACGCCAACTCGATTTCCAAGGCGAGCCTGTGTGAAGTTTGTTTTTCGGCATGGATGAACAAGTTGGCCCTGGTTTGATACTTGCAACGCCATGCAATCTTGGAATGAAAATTTGTAAGTTCATATTTAATTTTTCTGTGGTGATCATGTTGCTTAACTTGTTCAGACAAAAAGCGTCATTTTAATCTGTGTAAAAAACCCTCACCGGTCAGGATTTAAGCCAAGCTTGCCACCCACATTGTCCCCATTTATCTTTTATTAACCTTCCTATTGGTAAGTTTAACAAATGAAAAAAGTCCCAGATGATTCATGTGGAAGTTAGCGGTTTTGTTGTCATGTTGCCCACGATTTTAATTTTGCTAAACAGGTGCATTTACGCCTGTGTGATGATACTTCCCTAATCCATAGGACTGCATCTTAATTAAAACATTTTAAGGGCTTTGTTGCTTTTGGCGAGGTTTTCGGTCCTGTAAAAAACCCCTCTTACCTATGAGTCGTGATCAATTTAAAGATGCAGCACATGCTCACCTTCTCAACCTGCCCTTGCAATTGATAATAAGCACCATCTCCACCTATACCACACAATTATAGTCTCTCTTATACTTAAAGAGGTACAGAGGTTACAGAGGTCACAGATCAAGCCATCAGTCATAAAGTGTGACTGCTAGGCTGCATATGGGCATGTGTTATCACTGTTGAAATGTGAGGAGTGGTTGTTGTAGCACCACAGACTTGTAGCACCTACAAAAAAACTCTTTCAAACTTACCAAGACCCATCCCATCCATCAGTATAGAGCCGGTGTAGCCACCATCCTTAAGTCCTGCCAGGCAATAGAACATGAAGGCCACGCCGTCACGTTGATGGGGCCGCAGCTTGGCTGTCATGCGCTTCTCCACATACACAGCCTGAAGGCCCAAAATACACACAGAGCATGCTCCAGTAATTACGTCAGTACCGGACATAAAAGCCACACCGTCAAGTAGGTGGGGCCACAGCTTGGCTGTCATGTGCTTTTCCACAGACACCTGCACCCCAAAGGTGCACAAACATGCTCCGGCTTTCACGTCAGTACTGTACAAAGGTGCACAAACATGCCCCGGTTTTCACATCAGTACTGAACAAGAAGGCCACAGCTAAACTACATAAACCATCCACTTAACCTCTACTCGTCCTGCCTCAGCCAGCAGCCAGATCAACTTGATTGGGTGCTGAAGTTCACTCACATTCTGTACTTGGGAATTCAGTAGCAAACTAAGACGCAGGTGTAGTTGCAGCTGTAAACAGCTGAGGCCTGAAACGGAATATAAATGCAGCGAATTGGTCTGCCGCAACCGTTCTCCCTATCTTGGACCGGGATGTAACAATGCAGGACTTTGTTATCTGCACGATCCTGGAGCCACACACACACACACACACACACACACACACACACACACACACACACACACAGGGGTTATGTCACCTTGTTGTTTGCACGTCTTTCCTCGTCCTGATCAGTGGCTGGATTGTACAGGAGTAAGGGAACCACCTGCATGAGCACATTCAGCTTGAAAAGCGTTCCGACGCACGTAGCACATTCAGCTTGAAAAGCTTTCCGGCACACGTAGCACATAGACGGTTGAGGTGGATGGTGCCAAGGCTCAAGCGCACAATGAGATCAGAGCTGCACTGGTAGCATGGTATTTATCGAACAGTAGTGGCTGCAAGAGGGCAAACATGCGCTTGTTCGCCTTACCTCTTCCTCCTCGACGTCTGCGTTGGCATCAATTTTGACCACGTTCGTGACGCTAGCAAAGAGCTTGTTGATCATCTGCGCGTAGTTCTTGCGTGGGCCTAGGGTGGCTGTCTTTGAACGCTCTGAGGGCTGAAAGTTGGTCATGGGCACCTAAAGGGGACGCGCAACAGCGAGAGTGAAGCTTTGACACGCGTTTATGTAAAAGAACACGCAACCCTGAGTGTATGGATCGCCCAGCATCCCTCCTTTTACTTATGCAAGTGCTTTTGAATGTTCTTCTCAGTTAATTCTACGTGATGTGTGGTTTGGTTTCTAGAAACAGGGTACTCAGTTCTAAAAAACAAAAGGCAGGTGACACAGATAGCAGCAGCCATCTCAAAAACCTTTAGAAATCTGTGGTAGCTGCACATAATCTCAATTGCAATTATGCAAATGCCATTGGCCGTCTGCAACCGTCAAGCCACGCCGAATTGATCATCAGCTACTTCACTATGCACCTTGAAGGGCTGGGTGAGCTTGTTGCCTGAGAGGTGGGCCAAGGGCTTGCGCAGAAGAGGCGGTGGACCAGATGATTTTTTGAGGAAGCCCCCAGAAGTTTTGTGCAAGGAGGGTGGCTTGTTTTCCTTACATCCGTCTGGTGCTGCTGGGCGGCCTCTATTTCCAAGCACGGGTGTGCGCCCTGGACCTCCTGCTGCTGTTTTGGGGAAGGGCTTTTTGTCGGTCTTTGTTGAGGAGGGAGGCCGCACGGCTTGCTGCTGGCTGGCAGCGCTGCCGCCGCCTCCTCCGAGCTGCGTTAGCACCTGCTGCACGTGTTCGTTCAAAGCACGAGTGAGCTTGCATTTCAAGATGGGTGCAACATAGCTATATGTGCGCTCAATTTCATTGAGTGCTGTCTGCCCTCTATTCCATGACGGCGCTGCAGTCAGCTGGCCAGCAGGTGCGTGCAATCCTTGCAGTACAAAATCAGCTCCACAGCTGTCACACACTAGCTCCGATCGCGTGCCTGCGCAGCGCGATCCTCCGGTGTGCTGAGCTTGTTTTTTTTCCTGGATGGCGTCCCATTATTGTTGCTAGTGCTGTCGGAGTCCTGCATGTTCAATGCAGCAGGACTGCTCTCTCAGATGCATATCACACATGCTCAGTGTAGCTCCAAAATTCCCAAGATGCATAGCATAAAACGTGCCTGCAACTCCACAGACTCATCATCCATGTGCTCATCATCGTCAGGAAGTCCTTCCATCGGGCTGTTTTAGTGATGCGTATAAATAATAAATCATGGTCAGAGGACGAGTGGGCTGAAATATGCTACGTGCTATGTGTGCGGGGTTTTGTCTCGCTCTGACGAAAATTCGTACAATTTGGTAGTGATTTTCTAAAAATATTTGGTCAGGTGTTCACTTCTCTATGCTTGCATATCTTTGAGTTCTCTACATAAATAGGTGGGATGTCAGGATTCATGGACCCGAGAGTGGTGCAGGCCCTGGCCCTAACCAGCTTGGGGGCAGGTAAAAGCCCTCCTCCCACGCCTGAAAGACGCTCGAACGCGTGCATCGCATACGCAAAAGCACACGCACGCACCGCACATCCACATGCATACGCTTATGCACATGCACACGCACACACGCACGCACACACGCACACACACACTCAATCACACACACACACACACACACACACACACACACACTCACACACACACACACACACACACACACACACACACACTCGCACTCTCACACACATGCACATAAACATACACACACACACGCATACACACACATGCGCACTCACGCACGCAACATACACATACATATACATACATACACATACACACAGACATGCATGCAAACAAATACACGCACACTCCCCTCGTGCAGCTGGCACCGCGCTCGGTGGATTGTTGGTGGTCATCCAGCCGAAGCTGGACTCTAGGAAGCTAGGTATGCCTGAGCACCACGTTTGAGACCCTCTTTCAAGGCTGTGATATTCTATGTCTGGCATGTTAACTCTTTTGACCTGATCCCCATGCCTGCTTGCTTCCTCAGGACTTATGCAAGGCCTTGCTGCAGGCTTGATGCTCTCCATTAGCTTCTTTGACCTCATGCCCGAGTCTGTTGAGGCAGTGGGCAAAAGGACGGCCAGCCTTTGTTTCTTCTTGGGTGAGTCCTTTGTACTAAGGACCAGCACGTGGTTGACCGTCTGTGGGGTGTGCCAAGACCATCACTGACCATGCATTTAGGAAAAGTTCCCAAAAAGTAATGCTCACACCAGTGAAAGCCCCCGCCAAATTAGTCAAGAACACTACAAGAGACAGACGCTCATTGCCGTGGTTGTAACAGGAGAGAAGAATGGTTACAGACATATAAATGTGTAAGAAAGATCAAAGAAATGTATGGAAAACAAATCAATGCCGCTCTTGTTTCTCTGTTGTCCTCGGACTTTGTAACACCGTGACCCTCACACCTTGCTCTTAGTCCAAGCTTAGTTTATTTCAGTAAGAAACAGCCCGTCTAGTGCGTCTTATTCACACCTTGCTTTTAGTCCAAGCTTAGTTTATCTCAGTAAGAAGCAGCCCGTCTAGTGCGTCTTATTCACACCTTGCTCTTAGTCCAAGCTTAGTTTATCTAAGTAAGAAACAGCCCGTCTAGTGCGTCTTATTCACACCTTGCTCTTAGTCCAAGCTTAGTTTATCTCAGTAAGAAACAGCCCGTCTAGTGCGTCTTATTCACACCTTGCTCCTAGTCCAAGCTTAGTTTATCTCAGTAAGAAACAGCCCGTCTAGTGCGTCTTATGCTGCAAACGACGTATAACCGAAAAAGTTGCTTCAAACGCTTCTTCCGTTCACATGTCCCCCCTGCACACGCACACGCTCGATTCATACTCACACTCAGGGGTGGCCTTCTTTGCGGTGATCGTGGCAGTGCTCCCAGAGCCTGACGCATCTCGCCTCCTTTTAGATGACGGCCTAGGAGAGAGTGAGCCAGTGGGACCCTGCAGCAAGAAAGACGATCTATTAGAAGGCAGCAATGGGGCAGCGACCCCCAGAAGGTCCTCTCGCAACAAAACATCCGCATCGCAATTTCCGGAGCCTGCTTCAAACGCATCAGACAGCAGGTTTGTGGAATGCTGCATGCTGTAAGGTCTCTTCATGTATCTCCTGCAGCAGGGTGCGAGGGCCGACACTGACGTTTTATTATTGCCTGCAATGTACCAGCAATGTACGCTATTTATGAGGAACAAAGACAGGGTCAGCAATTCCTAATACCTAATACACATGCGTGTCCCCTACTGACTCACCCCAACAAAAGCTCCCTCTCCTCTTGTGCGGCCCCTGTTCTGCAGAGCCGTGGTTTCTAAACAAGAAAGGCAGCATGCCCTTTTGGCCCGTAGGAAAGTCCTTCTCAGCGGCCTGATTACTGCCTTGGGCATTGCACTGCGTGAGTGGTCTGTGTGTCTGTAGCTGTGTGGGTGTGGGTGTGGCTGTGTGAGTGTGGGTGTGGGTGTGGAGGTGTGGGTGTGCGGTATGGATGTGTACATTTGTGTAACTTGAGCAGCCGAGGTCCTGTTTGTCACATAAGGTCCTTCATGTGTGAGTGTACAAGGACACTTGCTGCTTTTTAAATTGAAATAAGGCTCGTGGAACTTCCCAAGGGCAATTCCACCATGTGAGTAGGATTGGCCAGAACCATGAGATGTACCGTATCTGACTATATCTATTTGAGGTCTCCTCGCCACATTCTAGAAATCGTCAAGGTTTGAAGTTGTCCTGACACTTGTTTGTTATGTGCTCTTCTGCTCGCCAATTTTGCTGTATAATTTTGGTGTGCGTAGCTTGCCTTTTGCTAACAATTGCATGATGGAGGATGTCTTTTATTGTTGTACGTCGACAAGTTAAGAGTATCATGTAATCATACATCCACCGTTTATGGCAGTACCGTACGTTCCCAGTCAGAATTTTCTGGATAGAAACGATGGGTTCTGGCCAAGCAACGGTCAAACTGATCTAATCAAATTCCAAGCTTGTGTCAAGACAATGGGCAGGGCAGTGCTTCAAACCTGAGCTTTGAGCTCTCCCCTTCTTACATTGCTTTGCAGGGCAGTGCTTCAAACCTGAGCTTTAAGCTCTCCTCTTCTTACATTGCTTTGCAGACAACTTTCCAGAGGGTGTGGCTGTGTTTCTGGCATCCGTCAAGAGCAGCAAAATTGGGTTGAGGTGAGGAACCAAGAACCTGTCGTGAAACGTACAGAGTCAAGCCTTGTTAGGAAGATTGGGGCTAGGTGTGGCTGTATTTCTGGCATCCGTCAAGAGCAGCAAATTTGGGCTGAGGTGAGGAGCAAAGAACCTGTCGTGAAACGTACAGAGTCAAGACTTGTTAGTAAGATTGGGGCTAGGTGTGGCTGTGTTTCTGGCATCCGTCAAGAGCAGCACCGTCATTATGACATTGTGATTATAGCTATGACATGCATTGAATAAGCAAACACCCTCCACCCCCCTACCTCCTTCCCCACCTCGGACCCTTGTTCTTGGGCTGAGGTGAGGAGCAAAGAACCTGTCGTAAAATTGGGCTGAGGTGAGAAACCAAGGACCTGTCGTAAAACGTACAGAGTCAAGCCTTGCTAGGAAGAATAATGCAAGGCTTGCTGAATGGAAAAGCCCAATTACTTTGATGCAGTTTGGGAGAGTTGCTTTACGCTTGTCAACCATCAATCAAGCATGGTATGTAAATGTAAAATACAAGGAAAGTCTAGGGACGCTGGCCCCTCCACTTAATTCCTTGTGTCCCTTCATTACTTCCAGCACAGTTATAAGAAGCCGCATGCCAAAAGACGTGCATAACTCAGAGTTATGACTCCAAGTAGAGCTCGCCTAGATGTTACCTTCCAAGTATATGATCCATGCTTCATGGCCACACTGCACACACAGTTTGGCCATTGCCATAGCACTTCACAACATCCCAGAAGGCGTGGCTGTGGCGCTCCCCGTCTACTTTGCCACAGGTGAGAGGTGGCACGCGCAGTCATGGTGCAGGGTGTGTGTGACAGTTGGCATAAATCAAATGGCTGTGCACATTTAACTTTGGCACTCCCTGCCTAAATGGCCACAGGTAAGGAGGAGGTGGCACTTGCTGTTTTGGTGCAGGGTGTGACAAATAGCATAAATTGAATGGCTGTGCACATCAACTTTGGCACTCCCTGCCTAAATGGCCACAGGTAAGGAGGAGGTGGCACTTGCTGTTTTGGTGCAGGGTGTGACAAATAGCATAAATTGAATGGCTGTGCACATCAAATTTGGCGCTCCCTGCCTAAATGGCCACAGGTAAGGAGGAGGTGGCACATGCTGTTTTGGTGCAGGGTGCGACAAATAGCATAAATTGAATGGTTGTGCACATCAACTTTGGCACTCCTTGGCTACATTGCCGCAGCTAAGGAGGAGGTGGCGCTTGCTGTTTTGGTGCAGGGTGTGTGTGTGGTAGCATAAATTGTGCACATCAACGTTGGCACTCCCTGTCTACATTGCCGCAGGTAAGAGGTGGCACGTGCAGTTATGGAGTAGGCTGAATTAGGCCAAAACTGTACCTACACATCATACCTACACAGATGAAATTCTGCCAGGAAGTGATTAACCTGACTGCAAGTTCAGAATCCCCTGCCAAGTTTGCTCACAGCAGTGGTGCTGGCAAGGACTTTGGTTCACTTGAGCTGTGTCACTTGTGCTCCTGAAACTTGTTTAAATGTCGCAGCTGTACTGACTTGCATAAAATCGTCTGATGTATACCGTTGAATTCTCCTTTCCTTTTCGTGGTGGAAAAGCCGAACGATACTCGGCACTATCTCCCGTATTTAACGTGGGGAGCGATTTTCACTGCCTATGTATTTTCTCATGGCACTGGCGATTCCCAGGGTGACTCGCCACAGGTACAGAGGGCTAGGTAGTAGCTGGCCTAGGCTACTTGCTGCGTAGGGCACTCACAATAGTTTTCCTCCCCTCCTGAGACACGCGTGCACAGTATACTGAAGATTGCTATAGGCTGCTTGCTGTGTGTGGCACTTGCAGCAGCTCCTTTGCCCCTCCTGTACACGCACGCACACTGTGCAGTGCTCCTCAGCACAGAGAGGTTGAAGGGGGAAACTTGTGCTTCTCCTTACCACTTGTTGAGAGCTGATCATACCGATGCCTTGCATTCCTACAGCGGCTATTTCATCGATTACTCAATTACCCGAAAGCTACCTTGCATTCCTGCAGCAGCTCTCTCGTCACCAGTCCAACTACCTGTCTTCCCTTTTCTTGTGCAAAACCTCTGCCCTGCCGTTTAAACACTACACCAATTTCCGTCTGCCTATTTGATTCAGTAATTCCCCATGCGATCGCTAAATTTTTGCATGGTACACAGTCATTATCACCATGCAATGAAATACGCAGGCAGCCGGTGGCGCGGCTTCCAGCTGGCATTCATATCTGGCTTGGCCGAGCCTGCTGCTGTGTTGGTGCGTATCAAAACGGCACTACTGCAAGTTGATGCTGGTATCTGCCAGTAAGAACAGTCACCGGAAAGTCAATATTTTCAGGCTGTTCAGAACTGTGTGTACGACCTTCGCAGATGAATTAATCGAACTGTAGTCCTAAACAAAAGCAACATCTGTCCCACTCTCCTCAAAGACCACCTTCGCTGGGAAGGTTGCCAGGTCTAGCCACCCCCTAGCAAGAAGATGCAGCTGACCCTTGAAGACGTAAGCACGTATGGGTGGGAGAACTTTGCAACTCCAAATCATGCATCTTGATAATACCTTTTACACGCACTGCAACATTGGCATCGGAGCAGTATGACCAGATAACAAGGCGGCACATATGGACAGGCCGCTTGGGCTGCGAGCATCAGACAAGGCGCAATGATTTGCGTACGCAATAGAAAGACGTGTGGCGGTTGTTAGTCATGTCGAGAAGCATGACTGTCAAGAAACTTGTCATCCCTCGATTGCTTGCCTTGGCTGGGAATTTGGGGTCGCAAGCAGGCTGATCTGATCAATAACCCGATCATCATTCTGAATAAAGCTGTTGTATCAAACTACACTTTTGTGCAGGTGCTGGGCGTCGTGTTTCGTGCGTTTTGGCTGGACCATTTCATCATTGACTGCTTGTTGGCTGCCGTGGGAGGCATCATGGCTTGGCTGGTGAGTGTTGTGCGCCTGCATTTTGTTGTCTGGCTGCGAAGCTCCCGCTTCACAACAAAATACTTCTGCACAATGCAGGCAGGATGGAGTTCATGTGGGATAATCACTTGTGATCGTTAGGATCTGATTACCGTACGTCCAAACAACAAAATACTTCTGCACAATGCAGGCAGGATGGAGTGCATGTGGAATATTCACTTGTAATTGTTAGGGTTTCATTACTATACGTCCACTGTACTCACCC
>Ga0307968_1000123_pt1:0-12500 | contig 45579 bp, 49 predicted proteins | sample OrgLakmetagen650_FD_201834 | JGI IMG/M metagenome (GOLD analysis project Ga0307968, IMG submission 201834) | Saline water microbial communities from Organic Lake, Antarctica - #650 | ecosystem: Environmental > Aquatic > Non-marine Saline and Alkaline > Saline | place: Antarctica: Organic...
GTTTCATGTTTCCTCTAGCTTCTGTTCCTTTTGTTAGCCAGGTGTAGTTCCAGGCTTTTCCAAACTTCCGCTGAGATGCCCTTTGAGGCATATATAGTGATGTAACCTTACCTTACCTTACCTTACCCAATCCCAAAAAATATCTGAGCAATTCTACTGGTGGTGTGCAGGCTTCTGCCTCCCAACCACCTGATCCCCACTGAAAAGCTTCTTCTCTCTCTATTCTCCAGGTGGGATGTTGTGCATCCATTGGGTGTTGCAGAAAACAAAACAACATCTTTCCCTAATCCATGCTGGTAGTGTATAAATACTATCTGCGTTATTCTTTTCTTTGATGACTGTGTAGTTAGTGTTGACCAGAACTGTATACACACACCACACACCGTACATGACCGTAGGTGCAGCTCTCCCAGCAGCTTGATCGTGCAATTAGTGTTGGACAAACTTACGCCAGCTGCGCCAGAACACGATAAATAAATTGCACCATCGATTTTTAGCCATATGAACATGCATCAAGGAAGTGTGAGCCCAAATGGCGAGAAGAAGAAGGTCCCAACGGTGCAAGGACTTTCACAGACACGCGTGTGTACAATACAGGCGGGAATGTCACCCAACACTCTCATCTGTGCCTCAACTTCAAATCATCTTTCAAACGCTTGTGCAATGAGCCTGCAGACTTCTAGCAAAGCAGAGGAATGTTTTTTAAAGAGAGGAGGCCTCGCTCATGATTATGTAGATGCACATTGAACAGCAACTGGTTTGGAAGCTTATGTGTACAACACGTCCTCCCATGGGTGCCTGTACAGCGGTTGTTGCAGCCTCTTCTGGTCCAGCGCATGTCCCACCAAACCAATGCTACGCGCTACGACAAACAAAGCGTTCAGGTAGCCGATCTGCGAGGCGGAAAAAAGAAAAAGCGCATACTAGTAATTCATTTGCTCAGTTCGTCGCATGTATTCTGTTATTCTGTTAGAGCTCAAAGGAGAATGGTGTCTAGACAGATGGACCGGACTTATTACCTTTGCGAACTGACTCCCCAATCTGTGTTGGGTCAGGAGTGGTCACCAAAAAAGCAAAACGCACCTGCACCACTTCGTCTGCTTCCTTTTTTGTAAATGCTCCGCTAGAAGCCAGCAGATCCAAGAAAAGTGCTCCAATGCACCCATCCACGTTCATGACCTGCAGCGAAGAGCACAACCAACATTATACTGTATATGTACCGATCGCTGCGGTTAAATTACTTTTGAGGCGTACAGGCACTTTGACTTAAACTGATGTAAGGAATGTTTGCTGTCATGGTGATTGCTGTGGTTGCGAAACAGCCCTCAGGGTGCAACATCTTCTCTCTCATATATTACTAGGTCAGCCCTTTCATTGCCTCCCTTGTTTTGCCAAGTCAGCGCTATCAATGTTCTCGCGCTCCTCCCGCATCATACCAGGTTAGCACTTTTTTGCAGCGTCGTCTCCTCAACACGCACTGCGTAGTCCAAGTAGCGGGTGGAAGGAAAGAACTGCGTGTGATCGTGGGATAACAAGTTTCTGATTTGTGCGAATATAGGTATGTGGCACGTGTAGTTGCAAGGTGCGATCGACCAGCTGCATGTTAGTATGATCGTAAATGGGTGTACTTTTTCAGAGGGGGTCATCTGAGCAAAAGTCCTGGAATGTGACTTTTTTGATGCAAACCATGATCAAATAATATAACGAGATGGTTCACAAAGTTTAAGGCAAAATGGCCCTCCCCAATGGCATGGGCAGAATCTCAGTTCAAATTTTGGCACTGAGATTTCACGTTTTGGGCCACAGCACCCTAACCAGGGCTTCTTTTTACCTCAAAACAAGGACAAAAGTCCTTTTTACATGATGAGGAGTCGTTTAAAACTAGATTTGGTGGAACTTAGTTTTCCACCCTTTTTGGCACCCCTTTTTCTGTTTTCATGCAAGGAAAATGGACCGAATGGGGTATCTGGCCAAGTACTGCTCCGTTTTGCCCTGTTTTTGTTGCCGTGATATTCTTTATTGAAAAGTAGACGATTCACAGGAGGCGGTTGAAAAAATCTTTTGGACAGGCACGTCCAATTTTTGGGCTGGACCCCCCTGACCCACCACCCACCCCCCAACCCCCCCTTCCGGTGCCCCCACCCAGACAAAAAGGGTAACAATCTGCTCCTTTTTCAAATAGGCATCCATCTGCATACTGATCAAGACCTGAAACTGAAGTGTTGCAGAGTTATGGGGCAAAAACTGAGATACGGACGCCCATGCACACATGACTACCAGGCACCCATAACTGGCTTGTACAGTCCCACATTGCTTCCATTTCTTCATAATTCCACTGACTATCTCATGCTGGCACAATCCTGTAAGTCTGGGATGAATTGCTCCTTCATTGGCTTGACTCACCCTGCGGCCTGCACCCGAGCGCGTGTTCCTCTGACTTTTGGACATGTCCACACCCCCCCCCTTAACCCAATTTGCTCAGAAAGGGTGCCAATCGACTGGGCTTGAGCTGAGTATTCCGATGATATATTTACATTTTCTTAGAAGTGGCCCAGTAATTTTTTGGAGACCCTCCGAAAAAACTCGAACTCCCCCCGAGGGACCCCCCCCCCCCCCCTCCGCGGATCGGACCCATACATATACCAATCGATAGCTCTTGACGAGAGGATTCCGAATATGCCGTTTTTATTGAAAATAGGGCGTGCCGTCCAAAACTTATGCTAACAAACGCCTCCTGCGATTCATATAAAAATGACACAAATCAGGTCAGTGGGTGGTGAGATATGAGAGAATGGTGGTGAAAACTAGGGTTCACGCCGCGGGCAATTAGACATGTGCGCCGGAACTGGCTAATTTCAAGCTTAGGACCCAGAGGTAGCCCTTGCTACTGATAGCACCTATGCTTGAAATTAGCCAGTTCCGGCTCAAATACTCTAGCCACATTCCTAAAGTACCCCTGTTTGGGGCCTCAGATGACCACCTCTGGTACTTTTTATTTTCCTGCGGTGAACAATTGACTCGAGACCTATGATGACAACGACACCCCCCCACACACACCTTGCGGGCATACTGCTGCAGCAGCTCAACACGCTTGTCACGGTTCTCCTTGGATTTGATCCTGAGTAAAACGGGAAGTGGAAGAAGGGCGGGGCACAAGTCACAATTAGGTCATAAGTTGCAAATTGCACGCTTCTGTAAAGTGCGGGGTGCTTGTTCTGGAAGACAAACCCTTGCAATTTTGTAGGGTTGGCCAGAACCGTATATACATATTGCATTTTGTATACTACCATGTGTTTAGTCATTTCCCTGCTTTGAAATTAAATGTACACAGTACACAGTGTGTAGGTGTATAAATATTTTGTTTCGGCCAACCCTACACAAACGCTCCTGTGACATGCGTCCACTCCACTAATGCAAGAACCAAAGCAATCATGATCCTTGCCATCCTTGCCGCTCAGTATTAATACATTTACATTTGAGCTCTTCTTGGTACAAGGATTGCACACGAATTAGAGAGGAAAAAAGGCTCACCTATGCCCAATCCCTGGCACGCGCATGCCCTTCTTCTTCAGGCCCTCAACAAAGTCATGCGGCGTAAGCTTTTGGTCGTGGCCATCTTTAAAGCACCTGGAAATCAGGGAAGTCAGCAACCATGGATTTCCAATTACTTTGTGTGTGAGGGCGAAATACTTTTTCCACAAATCAACAAACCTACGCAGGACAGGCTACACTGTTAAGCATAACATTGTGCATTTTGAAGCATAAAGAAGTAAAAGAGCCATTGTTACAGTGCCGTATTAGAGTCATGAGTCATGAAAAAAGTACACATGCAAACATGCACATTCAAAGCACACACACATACACGTGAATACAGTATAGACTACGTACACACAACCACTAAAAGAACTAGAAAAGCGCCAGACCTTGCTGCATCGTCAATGGCACCCCCAAAGCGGGGGCCAATGGTGAGCAGGCCGGACACCAGGCTGGATACGATGTCCTTGCCAGCACGCGAAGTGACGATGGTGTTGTGGGCACCGCTGACGCAAGGCCCGTGGTCAGCGCACATCATCACACACCTGCATTTGCGTATACACACACACATTACACTCTAGGTCAGGCAGCACAAGCTCTCATGCAACTACACTTTGAATCAAGAGGGAATTGCAGGGCTGCTGAAGAAGATGAGTCTGCTCTTTGGTGTCAAAGGTAACCCCGTCATCACGTCCTCCTACCATTAAAAAACAAGCCTCCTTTATGCTGTCAATCACAATTCACAAACAGGCAGTACATGCATAGGGCAGTATCAAGAGCGCAACCCGTGCTCCGCTTTGCTTGCATCTGCTTGCTTGCATCTTGCATCTTGCATCTGTTTGCTAAGCTGCACATGATGTGCAGAGAGCTGCAACAAATAGCCACCTCCTACCCTACACGGGGTGCCACTTCTTCTCTACATGTATCTGGGCCTCACGCACCACACAGATCAGGTACATTAATACACAGATATTTTATGTTCCTACTACACAGATGGATTGCTCGTGAAAGGTTCCACATGCTCTCTGACGCAACGTCTGAAGAACAAACTTACGATCAACCTAATTACTCACATCTCTATGAACTTGGATGCGTACTTAGGTAGCTTCCGCTTGAACCACAACAGCGAAATCTGCGTGTGTAGATAGGTGTGGTGTTACAAATCAGAAGCAGATACCTATGTGTGGTACAACAAGGGTACTCCCAAATTCTCAAACTTGCGCGTGCATGAACGTGCTAAAGCTCATCACAAGTTTAATTTGCTCAATACCACAAAAAAAATCAGCAAGAACAATATTCAAGGAGGATGGGCGTGCAATCATATGTAAAACACGGCTTATCATCTAGATTACCTTATATATTAAACCTGCATAGTTCCATTCTCAACTGTTGGCCAGGTAGTACTATCTTTAAAACACATTCAGCAACCTAAGTCTCACCTACTGTGGTGAAACAGTACAATGGCTGGTAGCTAGGCAGCTCCCTTTATACAAGTCACGCTGGGGGGACCTACACTGCCTGCCATGCAATACTTGATTTCCCTTGCATTGCAAGTCTATGCATTGCTACAAAAACCGCATGGACACTTGCTTACGGCTGAGTACCTGCATAGCTACTTTTACCGCATGGATACTAAAGGCCGTGCAAGAACATCTTAAGTACCTTCACTCTACGTACACGGGTCAGAGTACCCAGACCAGATTTTTTTACAAATGATCCAACAGCCACACTCACCACATCACCAATGCCATAGTCGTCCTCAATGAGCTCACTCATTGACACACCTGTGCAGGAAGGGATCAACGAGGGGCATATATTTTGTTAGGCTCTACTGAGTATGGAACACACGCATGAAATGGCGGGCAAGATTTGCGAGCCTACAAACACGCTTAAAGGCATTCTTTATCTTCCAAGTCTTTGACTGGACACTCACCATTTTCCCTGATACGTGCAACTGTTGCCCAAACACAACAAAAAAGCGATACTCATGACTCATGACCAAACTGCGTGAGCAGGCGCCTTCGTGCCCTCCACACCAAGTGCTCGTTTCCTGCCCCTCTTTTTCATGACAGCTAGGGGCCGGACATTTGAAGTATAGCTTGGGCACACGTTGCATATAGTACTGGCAAGCCTTTTACAACACTGCCTGTATGGGCTCCTTTGTATTCTGACATGCAAGAAAACACATTCTATTTTTCTTTCTGCAAACTGCAAATAACATGCGAGCCCCTCCTCCCCTGTATGAAATTAACCTGCACAATCACACCTGCGTATGTAGGCTCCTCGCCACGATCATCACAAATGCTGCTGACAATGTGCGTGGGCACTCGGACCTGTATTCAGTGTGTGATGTGCATGAGGTGTGCATGTAGCCACAGCACTCAGTGTCGGCAAAAATGAAGACCTCAAGGCTCACGCAGAAATTGTCATCGAAGGAAAAGACGCTCGGACCCAGTTATGGTGTGTGATATGCATTGAGCAAGAAATGGTCATGTTATTTAACTACACACACACACTCACACACACACACACACAAGTTAAGACACCGATATCAATTCGAGCAACTCTGCCGCAGGAAGGAGGAATAGGAGCGAGCATGCACAGATTACTTATGGGCACAAGGCAAAAAGAGGATGTGTGGGTAAGGATAGCACGTAGCTGCTGAAATCAGGTACCAGTTGCTAGGCAGATCACACCCCGTTGCAACTTAAATGAAGGATGGCTTATGCAGGGAACATTTAAGAAGCAGCTTGCACGATTATTGTGCTGCAGCATTTCAGAGTGATGTGGGAAATGCCCTTCCTCGCCTTTTTGAGATGCGACTTGCATCGACGAGTCTTAGGTTACGGATTTCCTTCAGACAGATCTTACTGCCCCCAGCAGGTTCGTTGCGAGGTTATAAAGTAGTGCCAATTATTTGAGGGAAAGAGCCGAAAAGCTGCTTGTAGACCTTGCCTTGCGCCACAGCTGCAGACAAGTCTTTTAAAATAAACCGGAGGTTGCTCGCGCACCTTGCCTTGCGCCACAGCTGCAGACAAATCCTGTGGGATAGCAGGGGCTGCCTTATCTGGCCTTGGGACAAGGGCACCGCTTTGCACAAGCCCGTTGTACGTACTCCTGCAGAAGTTGAAGACAAATAAAGTGTTGTAGATGCATGAAATGCGCGAAGAGGTGCTTTATGGAATGCCTATGATGAGGGTTGGCCAGAATTGTTTATAAAGACCGTATACGACCGTATATTTGGTAGCTTCCCTGCCAAAAATACATTACACCGTATATATATGGCTCTGGCCAACCCAGCCTATGATGCTGTGTTATTGCAAAAAATGAGTGAAATCTGTCATTATGAAAGGTGCGAGACGTGTTGTAAGCAAGGTTAACTAGTTGCACCACAAGCATGTCATCACAGTTTTCAATTGAAGCACTGGACAAGAAGAACTGCATCATCATTTGCATGTTACAGCACCAGACAGACAGGAGATGGTGTCCTCTATATGACTGCCCCGTTAGACATTGCAATGCAAATCCCAGCAACAAGACAGGAGGCACTCTATCAAAAGTCACTGCCCGAAATCACTGCCCGAAATCACTGCCCGATGCCACGCCCACAAGATGTCGAAAAAGAAACACCCCACCCTCTGGGGAAAAAAAAACTAGCACCATGACACTTGCAAAACAGGGAGACCTCACACAACACAGCCATGCGTTTGTGGTCCGCATCACGTGCACATCCCTAACTTCGCCTAACCCTTTTCCATCACACCTGATAACCTCCTCCAGACCCTCAAAAGAGCCCGGCACCACCGCGCCAGCGCTCTTCAAAGCCTCGTTCTTTGCCTGTGCGGACTCCCCCACACCCCCACTACGCGCCCCTGCATGGCCAAACTGAACCTCGCTCTTGAACAGCTGCGCACAGGTGCCACTCACCCAAGCCACCTGTGTGCCGCACACGTACAGGCATGCATGTACTTTGCATTTTGCAGGTGTGCAAGCATACGCATGAAATCGTATGTATGCATGTGTGTAAGTGTGTGTATGTGTGTGATTTCAAGGGATTTACCCAAGCCTCCGGTGCCATTACACACGTACAGGCATTGAAGTGTAATGTAAGCTTTTGGTGTGGTAGTGGGGTATGGGCTAGCGGGATCGGATACACATGTGAGTGGTTTGTGAATGCACGTAGAGCGGTGGTGAGCGCCATGCATTCAAGCCATTGACAACGCACGTAAAGCACTCACTTTTGTTGCATGTCTCTGTGCGCATGCAATTATGTGCACACACAAATGCAAACATGCATAAAATTTTGTCTTTATGAGGTCTAAAAGCGGCCCAACCTCTTCTTTCAAGTGTTTGCCAGAACCATGTATGAAAACAATGTGTTCATATGATTATGGCAGAGGTGCTTTTCAAGTCGGTGATCATACACAGCGTATATCTGTGGCCCTGGCCCTGGCCAAAGAAAAAGGATAATAAAACCAAGCAGGAAGTGAGAACCTCTCCCTACGTTTATAAGGAAAAGGAGCCGTTTTGGTACTGGGCCAACCCTATTTGTGTGTGAGATCCCTTTTGTAAGCAACTGCCTCTATCGTGATTCCCTTTTCATCACAGAACAAAGTCTCCTTGTCTCCCTCCAGAGAACACAGTGCACAAAAGCCATCATCCTGCTGGCCTACCACGGGCTTGGTGATGGCCCCAGCCTTGAGCGCCTCCACCACGCCATACTCGTCCTGGCCACCCAGCTCTCCCAAAATCACTATCATCTTAACCTGAGCATGACGTCACAAGATACAAAAATTGCGTATGTGTGTGTGTGCGCGTGCGTTTACGTGTGTGTACATGTGGTTGCATGTGTGTGTGCGCGTTTTTTGCGTGCGAGCGTTTGCGTGTGTGTTTGTGTGCATTTGTGTGTGTTTGTGGATGTGTTGGCAGTTATCACGCAACGTGGAACACATGCTGCAAGCTGCACACAGAAGTGAGCATCCTCCAGCAGGACATAGTCTCAATCCTGGTTCAAGCTGGCCTAATCACATCTCAACACCTTAGTAGGCATCAACTTAACACCTTAGTAGGCACCATCTAAAAACGTAGCAGGCATCATCTGAACACCTTAGTAGGCATCATCTGAACACCTTAGCAGGCATCATCTGAACACCTTAGTAGGCATCATCTTGAAACTTAGTAGGCATCATCTTAAAACTTAGTAGGCATCATCTGAACACCTTAGTAGGCATCGGTCACACGCAGTGTGGAGCATTCACATAATTCCACAGCTCACCACCATCTGCGAGCATCCCTCATCAACTCATCACCCACTCCAACAGACAGGCAACGGACACAAAAGGCTAATCATTCACAGGTCTGGCATGTATGCATTTTACCAATGATACACCTGTTTGTTTAAATATAAGTTAGGGTACTTCATCAATTCTAAACCACAGGCAGGGGTCATACATAAGAGTTGGCCAGAAGCGTATATATACACTGTATATGACCGTATATTTGGTGATTTCCGTGCCAAAAAAAGCGTATATACACTGTATGTATATATTCTGGCCAACCCTTGTCATACAGCATAGTGCACTCACTGACGATCAAAGCACAGGCACTATCAGAGATTGTGGTAAAACTCCAAGTGGGCGTACCTCATCTATCTGCTGAAACCTTAGGCAGTGGTCACACAGCGTAGAGCCGGGAAAGGTGTCGCCCCCAATGGCAATGCCTGCGCACAGAAAGGAGGAGGGAAACGCAGCCACTTCTCTGTCTGCCTTTAAACACACAGATACACACACACACAAACGCATTAACATACTATCCACACTAAACACACAAACAACATGCACACAAGGACACACACATACACAGCAACCGCACATCAGAGTACACACACACACGCACACCTTCAAACAGGCCATCCGTGGTCCGCGCGAGCGTGTTGTACATTTCGTTGGACATGCCCCCGCTCTTGCTCACAAACCCCACGCTGCCTGGTCGGTGCAGCTTGCACTGGATGATGTTTTCCAGTGTGCCCGCAGTGTCTCCAATTTTAAATGCACCAGCCTGCATGTGCATGGCGTCACAGACACAGTAATTTTTCATTTGTACAGCTCAACCCCATTCTCAAACCAACTTGCAGTCGGGTGGTTGGTACCCTGAAGGTAATTTGTGTATTGTTACTGACAAAGAGTTTTCAATCCGTGCAGCCCAGCCTGTGTTTGGGTGGTTAGTGCCCTGAAGGAGCCTGCAATTGCGTCATGTCATAGACAAAGTATGTCATAGACAAAGTATACTATAATTCGTGCAGCTCACCCAGCCCCCATTCTCAAACCTGCTTGCGTTTGGGTGGTTAGTACCCTGAAGAAGCGAGCCTAACAAACTTGTCTCTGACGCAACCCAAAGGTTAACTTACTCTCCATGTCACAGGCTCCCTATCTATGCCTTCAGCCATACTGCACAACACCTGCACCCGTATACAGGCGCTGTGTACGCATTGGGGTGCTGTAAGTGCAATGGGTGCAATGGGTGCTGTGCGCAATGGTGTAATGTGGTGTGTGTGCAAAGGGTGCACACACCCCTGATGGTACGCACCCACCCAGCACCCTCTCTGTACCTCCTGGTATCCCCTCACCTGCACGCCCCCCAACACCTTCATCTCAGCCTATATTGACCTGTCTATTCTTTCCCCTTCCTGCCACTCTCCTCAACCGTGCGCCACCCAAACGTCCTGAACCCTGTGTTACCTGATCCTCGTTCACGTGCACACCCCCTATCCGCCTCCGCCCCCTACACCCTCACACACCTCCACATGCCACACCTCCACACCACTGCACACACACATACACAGGCATACACACATACACTGTGCGCGTACACCATCTGTTCCTTTCCCAGTCTTGCAAACCTCCTCGCCAACACAACCAAAGCTCCTCACCCGCACCCTGCTATTCCATTGACACTCTCCAGTCCCCCCTCACCTGCACGCCCCCCACAGTGGCAGGCCCAATGATGACCTTGTTGTTGGAACGTGCGTAGGATATCAGGAGCTTGGTGTCCCTCTCAGGCACGCCCTCAGCTGCAGAAACAAAACGGAAGAATGTGCGTGTTTTGGTGAGCTAGTGTGAGAACAAGCTAAGAAGGCTAGGAAACAAAGGATCGCACAATTAGCAGTAAGCTGTGCCACTCGGAAGTAAAAGAAATCAGTTGTGAATGATCTAGGCTGATTGAGCTATGGAGTAGGTTGGAATCTAAATGTGAGTGGATGTACACATGCACTTGGGTACATGCAGAATGCACTGCTCGTTGGTCATTGCAAACACACTCCCAAGCGACACTTGATTACTGAGTGGCACATGAGCAAGTGTTTGAGCAGGTGTTGCAAGTGTTTATATGGCACTCAAACCGCGGCAGCAGGAGCAGCAACAAGCAGAGGTCACCCCATGAAAGTACGTGATGGATCAGCTGCTATGCTGGGCCAGCTGCACACTCTGTAAAGGAGAAGAAAGGGCGCCTTCTATCCACAGGCAGCAGAAATTCAGATGCCATGGCCCTCGCGTTACAGAACAGCAAACGTGTGACAAGGTACATACGGTACATGACAAGGTGCTGTAGCACTGGGAGGACTACGGAAAGTAGGGCACCACGTGCATGTGTCATCACGTTTGTAAGATATGCCGCAGACGCACACACACCAGGCTTGCATGTTTCAAGGCAATATCAGTGTACACAGTAAGCACAGGGGGGGATAGGGGGATGGGAAGAGTGCTTGTGTGTGCAAGGCGTTCGAGACAATTTTTAGGAGCTGCCATCATGAAATGATGCAGACAGGAAGAGGCTTCACAACGTGAGGCATGAGGTATGCATGCAGCAGACCTGCCTTTGGTTTCCTTGATGTTCATTGCGGCGGTGCTTTCAAGGAGCATTTAAGGAGCATTGCCATTGAAATAGTAAGAACAGACATATTTCTCATTTCAAGCGGCTCAATGTTGAGAGCAAATCAAGCTGCGCTAGGTATACCACGGGAAAGACGACTAGCATGATCTCGATACTTTTTGCTTTTTGTGATGTGTGATTACGCGATTGCTGTGTCAGTCATACAGCCAACCCACTGCTACTGCAAAATAAGCTTACCGATGATGGCCACAGTGCGAATGGTGTTCTGCTTCAAAGCCTCCATAGAGGACTCAGACGCACTGTGTGTGTGAGTATGTGCATGCAAAGCGTGGGGACAGATGTTCATATAAAAAATCTAAATATTTTAATCAGAGTTGTGCGTAGTCTTGTACATGTGCGGAAAGCATACAACTAGGGTTGACCAGAACCATATATATACAGTGTTTTTGGCAGGGAAATCATCAAATATACGGTCATATATGGTGTATATATACGGTCCTGGCCAACCCTACATACAACTCAATAACTCAATTGGTATAGTATAAATTATATAATCACGCTTTCTATGGCGGGGTAACACGTTGAGCACTAGCAATCAAATGGGTTCAGTCGCTGCTAAATGGCACAAGGGGACTGTAGATCAATGCACGCACATGACATATGGTACCCAGCTGCGGCTTCAATGGCAAACATAAGCGATAATTGAATGGACTCAGGGCAGCTCACCTTCGAAAAGATGCGTAGTTGATGAACACGTCTGCTTTAGTGTGCTTGCGGGCAGCTTCTTCAATGCTGTGTAGAAGATGGCCAGAAAGAGGACGAAGAGATCATTATTGACAGGTGGGAGCGAGGTTTGACGAGCATTAATGATATAAATACGTGCAATTGTGCATTGGATTCAACCATTGCAAGTGTAGTACATCGCGGTCAATATCTGCTTGTTCTCCAGTGCCGGCAGTCAAAGCTGCACATTTCTTGCATTTTTGCTGTGCATCAATCGGACGTTGCATCATCCTTCTTGTGAGCCTGAATTGGGGAATGATGAGGTATCCCATACACAAGAGCAAGCACGCGTACAT
>Ga0307968_1000123_pt1:15000-45579 | contig 45579 bp, 49 predicted proteins | sample OrgLakmetagen650_FD_201834 | JGI IMG/M metagenome (GOLD analysis project Ga0307968, IMG submission 201834) | Saline water microbial communities from Organic Lake, Antarctica - #650 | ecosystem: Environmental > Aquatic > Non-marine Saline and Alkaline > Saline | place: Antarctica...
GGGGAAGTGTGTGGGATGGCCTTGGATCGTTGGGCGCTCGTGTCAGCCGTGACCACACATATCACCAGGCAGGTGAACTGTCTGTTATGGTAATGCAAACATACCACTCCACCCCAGGGGAAAAGTGTACCGCTCTCAGGTGACATGGCACAAGGCAGGGCACACGCACACCACTACATGCACAGAGCACAAGCATGCCTCTCCGCACACAGGCAAAATAACAGGCACCAAGGCAAGGTCCAAACTACCCCCTTGCATTTAAAAGAAGTGGACTGCATCACAGCAGCAACTGCCTTTGCTTTGAAGTCACTTTTTGATATGGCTACAAAAGGATCTGCCCTCGGGCAGATTTGCAGCTGTTTTGAGGTGCACTTCACTAAGTTGACTGTAGGTTCTGAGAAATATCCTTGCAAACAGGCATCTTCAATTACTTTTCAAATGCTTTGAGCTAGATCCTGCATGTGCATATCGGTTTGACCATATTGAAGGAGGACCTGCACAATGCAGTATGTCTGGTACAGATGCTTGATAGCAGGGACGGCCAGGACTGATTATGGCGTACAATATAAGGTGTCAGGGAAGGGGGCATTGTGAACGGCCATGCTGATATCTGTGATAGTACATAAATTCTTCTATTGCTGCAGGGTTCCCCGCCTCCTCCCAACCGGCATCGAAGACGATATACGACTGACGAGGTGGGGCAAACTTGCAGAGGGGTTTCCCATTCTCACAAAAACAAAGAAGCAACAAACTACTTGATGGCCCTTCCTGTAATAATGAAGGGCAGAGTGATTCCGGCCTCCTTGGCAGACAATGCGCCATGCAAATCACACACAGACACACAGCCAGCCAGCCAGCCAGCTAGCCTGACAGGCGTCAGTGACTCTTTTGCATTGCAACCCCACAAGCGTCGCCCTTCAGTGGTGAGCAATGTCCTCCTGGAATGCTTGCAGGTTGCTGCCGCCCTGCATAAGCTTCCCATGCACATTTACTGTGGGCTGAACAGGGGGGAAGCATCGACTGACCACCTGTCGTGCAGCATATGTGAGTTGCATTGCTTTCAGCAATGACAAGTGCAGACGTGCACTAGAAGATGCAGCGTGTAATTACCAACAGATCATTAACTCTGAACGCAACCTCTGTTTAAATGAAAATTCTCCCCTGAAACTTGTAGTCTTCCTTGCTGGGGGAAAAAGTGGAATGAAATAACTCGCTCAATTATACGTATCGTAAGACTTGCTCATGTCATTAGATCTACGTAGGCATTTGTTTCTTTTAGAAGTGCACGTGATGGATGCTTGGAAGAACGCTCCATTTCTAGCGTCAAGACTGCGGCCCAGCAAAGTGGCTGTGTAAGATGAACGAAGGGGGATTTTATGTTTTACTAAGTAATTTTATATAATTTGTGCCTCACTTCATCCAGAACACCGCATGTTGTGCAAAGAATTCCGTCTAAAATGTTCTTGTGCAGGTTGCGACGATTACACCGACGGGGATGCCCTTCGTGTCCTTCCGTGTGGACATAGATTCCGTAAGTGATGTGGACTTGAGGATGGCAAGCTTAAGAGAGGATTGTACTTGACCAGCACTTTTAGGACAGAATCATCCTCGGTGGTTGTGAATAGGAACATGTAACTTCACCTCTAACCCTTAGTCTGCAATTACCTGAACTGGAAACTCGTTCCTCGATCCTGAGAGGTTAATCATCATGTCATCATGTCACAAAAATGTGCACGCAGACGTAGAGTGCGTCGACCATTGGTTCCTTTCGAGTACCGACTTCAGCCGGACGCCCGCATGCCCACTTTGCAACAAGGCGCTTGCCTTTTCCTAGCTGTTCTTTGTCAAACCCTTTAGTCACCCCACACGGACAGACAGACGGACAGACAGACAGACAGACAGACAGACAGACAGACAGACAGACAGACAGACAGACAGACAGACAGACAGACAGACAGACAGACAGACAGACAGACAGACAGGCAGGCAGGCAGGCAGGCAGACAGGTAGACAGGCAGACAGACAGACAGACAGACAGACAGACGGACAGACAGACAGATAGGCAGACAGACAGACAGACAGACAGACGGACAGATAGGCAGACAGACAGACAGACAGACAGACGGACAGATAGGCAGGCAGACAGGCAGACAGACAGACAGACAGGTAGACAGACAAAACAGACAAGCAGACCAAATTTGTTGTGTTTTATTTGCTGTTCATTTTATTGTTTTAAAATAATCATAATGTGTTTGGTTGGTTTTTTGGTCAGTGTTTTAAAACTAGGTTACTAATAAGACACGAGAGATACAAGAAAATGGATGTGGACGAGCTTTTGGCAAGGCAATTACAGGTGCACACGCTCACACACACACTCACACACACACACACACACACACACACGCACACGCACGCACGCATGCACACACACACACTCTCTCTCTCTCTCTCTCACACACACACACACACACACACACAAACACATACACACACGCACACACACACACACACACACACACACACACACACACACGCGCACACACACACACACACACTCACACACACACACACACACACACACACACACATAAACACACACTCATGCTTTTATCAGATGCAAATTTCCACGTGACTCGTATTTGCTTTGTAGCATGCTGAAATAGCGGAGGGAAGGGACAACACCGGTCCAGTGGCGTCGATACAAGAGCAGGAAAAGGCCCACATTCTTAAGGGGATTGAGACAAGCTTGGACTTGTGCAGCAAGGTGATTAATTTTTGACTTAATAATTCGTTTCTGTAGGTTATAGCGTGTGTGTTTTAGTGTCTGAAAACCCACCTGGTAGTCTATTTCCTGTCCTCTCAATTTGGGGTTTACAGTGTGAAGACCAGGAGCTGCAAGCAATGGCACTGTCGATCATACCACTGGAAGAGATGCAAGACCTCGCACAGCGCACCAAAGTGCTCAATATGGAGGGGACAGACGGAAAAGGTAGGCCTGTGCATGAGCTGCGGAAAGGTTTTCTTTGCCTGCATAGCTTGATCATTTCTTTGTATTTGTTGTGCCATTTCTTGTTGTTGCTGGTGGTGGTGGTGGTGGTGGTGGTGGTGATGGTGGTGGGCCTTCTGCGCATGGGGATGTATCCTTTATAACGGTTACAGCAGGGTCTCAGCCAGGGTGTTGGGGTGATTGGCTGCCGACTGCCAGCAACAAATGAATGTAGCAAATAAGGGCGGGCTGCCAAGTTAGGCGTTAAAATACCTAAGATGTAAACAAAAAGGAAGAAGGTGCAAACAAAAGGATTTCCCCAGTTCACAGACCTGAAGGTCTTTGCAAAACAAAGAACAATTATAAGCTGTATAAACCTTACCAATGATGCTAAGAGGCACTGAATGGACCTGTGGAACTGCCTCTTTGTTTTAAGGGGTAGACGCATCTTGACAGCCACACAACACCTACATAAATCGCCTCATTTTTGGGGACTGGCAAGGAATGCATGCGCTTCATCAGGAAGTTGGGTTGGAGGTTAGGTTTGAGCAACAGGTTTCAGCATGTGCAACTCACAGAGGGTGCTTGCAATGGTTTGAGGCTCAAACCATGTCCCACGATGAGGTACACCTCTTTGCTTTTATGTGCAAACTTCAGACGTACTCCCCAATCTTGCCAACTGTGTGGTGGTCTTGCGAGGCAACGTGACTTAGTATTTCTTGGATGTGCATTAGGAAAATCACTTCTTTCTGCAACCAAATGATACTGAATTCCGTATTGGTATGAGGAACCTCTGCTCCAGTTTGGGATGCATACTAATTAATGTGCCCATCTTTCTAAAGGGGGGGAAGCTTGCCTTGCGTAATTGTACTTCAATCCACAATGCAGTTTTTCCCCTGAGGCTGAAGACAGTATATTTAGTTGAAAATATATCATGTACTATCTTCTGTTCCAGGTCTGAAGACAATATATTTGTAACTAAATTAATTTTGTTCAGGATATACCATGGACTTTCTTCTGTTCCAGGTCTGATCCTTGATGTGGAGGACCTGGTTGCCAGGGAGCTGCTGCTGTGGTTCAAGAATCAGTTTTTCCAATGGGTAAGTACATACCGTACCTTTCCTATAACACCCCACTCATCCATGAGGGGAAAGCTGTGTGGCAGGGGGAAGATGAATGGGAGGAAGGCGTAGGGGTGAAGAGGACCAACGCTTGCGCATGCAGAGTAGGTTAGAGCAATCCAGCAGCTAAAAGATGAGCAGGTGGGGCAGACGTGGTTACGCACCAAGGCTGCCCGCACCCAAGCAACACCATCAGCATGTACGAGCAGCAGCAGCAGCAGCAGCAGTGATAGTGGCCAGAGGAAGAGGAAGCTCTCTTGAGATTCTGGGCAGTAGCAGAACAGAGAGCAAACTCAAAGCTGCTTGCTTTCCTTTGCCCTTTTGTGGTGTTCTTTTTCATTGAGGTTGTTTGTGAAGCTTATTGGTGCTAAACAGGGCTATAGGCCCTGCGGGGTTGATGCAGGAAGAGCAAAAATATACAAAATGGGGGTGCAGGATTCTACTAAATACTTCAAAAATTGGGGTGCGGGATGAGTACGCTAAGGTACGGTAGGTAATTTCTGGCGTGGCCTGTGTTACACAGCTTCAGAGCATAACTACAGCCCTGAACGATTCTGTCGTTATCAGCAGTGGAGCGCTGTTCGAACAAAGCCCCCTTTTGGAAATCAGTGCAAGCTGTTGACAGCTGCTCGCTACCTTACCTTAACACATACCCCCTTTTTTTAACATGAATAAGGGTGGGTAAGTAGGGTGTCTGATTTTGCCAGCGAGGCTTGGCGAGCTTCAACGAGGCTCGGCACTCGCTGGGGAGGCCCTAGTTGGTGCATTACGGTTAGAAAATCACTTTCTCAAATCTGCACGGATTGAGCCGAAACTTTTCTGTTGTTCGCTTATATATATTAATAAATTTCAACGTTGAGACCGGGTGAAAATTATAGGCGTGTGTGCCAGGAAAATGCGGTTTTCGTTTACCACCTGTTGCACACCCCTCTTAACTCTTCCTGGTGTTATATAATAATAAATAAATGTTATTAATGAAGATACTTGGTTAAAAAGATGGGCCTGTCCGCCGATTTGGCCACGAAAAATTCGGATTTGGGAATTGTTGGGGATTTCTGGGGAGATGGCTCTGATTCCGCCCAAAAAGTGGGCACCCTCGCTGGCCGACGAGTGTCTTCCACACCGACCAGCGAGTCTTGGCGAGGTCATGAGCCACCCTTAAACATGAATGATTGGGTCAAGGGCACGACAAGGCTCTTGATCTGGTGTAATAGCTAACTGTACTGTGCTGCTAGTGTAGCCATACATTCTTCATGAGATCCGCCATCCATTGCCAATCTTTGTCTTTTACCTTCTCTCAACAGGTCAGCTCTCCAGCGTGCTCTTTTTGCGATGGCAAAACAAACCCAGTGGGCACAGAGCGACCAAATGCAGAAGAGCTCAAGTATCTTGCCTCTCGCACTGAAATATATCGCTGCAGGTCTGTCATGCCTGCTTTATCTTTTAAAATTTTGAGGTTAGCCTCAGTGTTAGCCTCTTCTATTTTGCTATGTGATCCTATGTGTGTGTTATGTGCTAAGCTCCTCTCTCTTGCAATCATGTTCCAAGTTTTGCTTGAATGTTGAACGATATCTTTGTAGAGTACTGGAGCAATGCATTAAAGCGCTGGGTCCACATGGACTTCTGTGGTGAGTGTGTGGATGTGCTTGCATATTTTTTCGTACTTCTGTCCACTGCTAGGTACATAACTGTGGAATGCAATTTTTTGGGGGCAGATTATGTCACGAATAATGAAAGCTGGAGCGCTTTTTCAAAGTCAAACTTCCTGTTCAAAGGAAACCACATTTTATTCATATACTGCCAATGTTCTCCACAGCTCATTTACGCGCACACACACACACGCATATACGCGTAGAGGCTGCCTTTGACAAACCAATGCTGTATGAGCAAGGCTGGAAGAAAAAACTCAAGTACATCCTGGGCATCTGCCCCACATCGGTGGTTGACGTCACCCCTCGCTATACGCAGCAGGTATTGCTTGCTAACCCAGTCAGTCTTTCATTGAGGCCAACCCTGCCAATGTCAGAAGCAAGGCTTTGCTTGCAATTCTCAGTGGTTGACGTCACACCTTGCTATGCACTGCAGGTGTAGCAAATTTAGCGTGCTTTCTAGAACGTGGACCCTACCTTGTAGCGGGCAAAAGTAGGAAACAAGTCCAATCAAGATCTGGTCTTGCAAATCAAGTTTGTATCAAGTTCCAGCTTGAGGCTTTACAACTCCTTCAGAGCTACAATTGTTTAAACCCAGCTGTAGTTTGGTAATGCTGCAGACTATGATTGCAAAGGCCGTACTGCCACACGCCTTACTCATGGATCTTTGCCTCAGTAAATAAGATGTTCCAAGAATTTGGCATGGCGAAGTGGATCCTTTTCCTTAATTGATGTGGGGAGTGATTTTCACTGCCTGCGTAGTTTTTCTTTTTTTCTTCTTTTCATATCGAACCTGCACCATTGTGCATGGCAACAGTATGCTCTTGTTTTCTATGGCAAGCCATCATTGTGCCCAGTTCCAGGTACCAGTACCTGCCAAATTCAGCTGTCTTCACAGTTTCCAGCTGTCCAGGCAGTTCCACTTCCGAGCACGCATTCGTGGAAAGCATGCAACCCTCACAGTTTTTACCTGGTCCGACTCCAGGGATCTCAAAGGTTACCAATATACAAGTGCATGTGACACCCTGCTTTCACTGCTCTACGATTCACCAGGAGTTGTTTATTGCGCGATCATACATAATACTCTACTTTCTGCTCTGCATTTTAACAAAAGCCCCAAGCATTCATTACCCCACGGTTCCACTGTACTCACAACACGTCAGGTCTCCGAGGTTGTCAAGCGACGTTCCGTTCCTGACTCTTGGACTCATAATCAAGCGAGCAAAGCTACATCAGAGCTGAGATCGTCCCTTCCTCAATGTGAGACATTTGATCGTCCCTTCCTCAATGTTTGATCGACTTCTTGCTCAGCCGCCTTGGACAGCAGGGTGCCTTTGCCTCGTACCTTTGCTCTGTAGCCTTCCTTTCACTTCTCTCTATGGATTTCTGTAATCTGATCTGCAACTTGCACATGCAGTAACCTGTACATTCTTTGGATGATGAATGGATGCATGGATGCTAAAAGGATGAATGGATTATGGATGATGTAACCTGTACATTCTTTGGATAATAAAACCACTCCCCACATCAACCAAAGTGTTCCGCGCTTGTTCCTTTTTTTCTAATCCCTCTGATCTCCTTGTGGTGAAATGGACAGCCCAGCAGTTAGATATTGTGAATGACTCGTTTCTGTAACCCTACAGTCCATCACATCTGCAACTTATGACGTTCACTTGCAGCTGTCATCCAGCTGCTGGAGCTACGGGACGTGTCTGAGCAGCTGGTGAGTACAAGAATAAAAAAGGCTAAAGTACCGTGATCTGCTGATTTAGGGGCAGCCATTTCTCTCTGACCCAGGTCGATCAAAGTGGTAAGCCGCGTGACATTCGTTTTTCTGGCCAGTCAGTATAAGCAGCATATGCACGTGAGTCACCACACGAGCGCTGATCCTTTTATGTTGGAGCTCACTAGCCAGGCGGTGTCGCCCAATAACTTACTGAGAACAGGTGCACAGAAATGGGCATGACAGCTCTAAAGGCTTGACGTCCACCTCTGATGCACAAGCGCGCGCACATGTGCGTGCGTGCACACATACTCACAGCACGCATACACGCATGCTTGCCTTCAGTAATGGCCAATTGTGTTACTCGTTAACAGCTAGCTCTCATTCCCTCCACATCATCCTCTTGGGAGTGGGTGGCACCATCTACAACATTCACACACTGGAGTCTTTTAAGGATCTGGGTCTTGACTCTCAAAGAGCTAAGAGACTTCATTTACAATCTGTCAACCACGCCGCCAAAGTTGTCCATACCAGGCGCGCACTTTCCAGTACTTACCAACTCTCATCAGGAACCGGTTTCAGGTCAAGCTGCAACCCTCCTGATCCCCATTGATCTTTTTCATTTTCTTTGTGGTGGAGTTTTACAGTACCTGGAGCAAAAGTGGCTCCTTTTCCTTAAATAATGTGGGGAGTGGTTTTTGCTGCCGCGCAATTTCATCTTTTTTTTGTTCTTTTACGTTACACACTAACCGTTGTGTACATCAATGTTTCAAAATTGCTTCACACATTGGCCTTTGTGGGACATCAGTGTTCTTTGTTACGATAAACACATCGACCGTTGTGTACATGGAAACTTGCACAGGAGCTCTTAGAGCGCGCCACAGCCGATGAGGCTCCACTTTCTACAGAGCAAGTGTCTGCACAAGGCTTGTGTGGACGCCAAACAGGTGCAGTGTGTTGCTGCCCCACATATTTGCGTTGGCACATATTTGCATGTACATGTCTGTTGCACATGCCTTTGGTGCTGTATGCAAATGGAATGATTCAGATGACGGGGTTGTGTAGGTGCCAGATGAGCGTGACGAGTTGTTTTTGGTGCCTGTACACAGCCTTTTGATGCAACAAGTAGTGCTGTTTTTACTAGTGAACGACACCAGTACAGGGTTAGGGTAAATCTTAGGGTCTTGGGGTCTATTTTAGCCATAGGGTCAGGCCTTAGGGTTGGGGTTAGGGTTAGGCCTTAGGGTTAGGCCTAGGGTTTGGCTTTAGGGTTAGGCCTTAGGGTTAGGTCTTTGAATTAGGTCTTTGGGTCGTCAATAGGCCGGCAGGCAAGTTCAGTTGAGTTGCTCTCATTCGCAAGCTTGGTACTTACCACCCTCTTGATCCCTTGTCACAAACCCTAGCCCAATTAGTCTACCTCCCATGTAATTGTTCCTAGCTCTTCATGCGGTAATAAGGGAGTTTAACGGTACCCAGTACGTAAGTAGCTTGAGGTCCAATGATGCTGGTATGGAAAGTGGCATTCACAACAAGATTTGAGTGTTCCTCCGTCTCCTTGCTTATGGACAATGATGCCATGTCATGCAAGCAGAAAAAGCCGTCAAAAAACATAAACAAAGGGATGGTAAGGTTTGCGCTCCGACAAGCTTGTGTTTATGTGTGTGCGTGCGTGTGTATATGTGAGCGTGTGTGTGTGTGTGTGTGTGTGAGAGAGAGAGAGAGAGAGAGAGAGAGAGAGAGAGAGAGTGAGAGAGAGAGAGAGAGAGGCATTCAAGGCTGTATTATCTCGGCTGCTCTGCTTATATCTCCAACGACTAATTCACTCTGTCGTTGCTTACCACTCCTTAAGAGCCCTTTACCCTGTTTCTTCTTTTTATACACGTTGGCTATCATTTTGTCCAAGGAGGAGACGTGAAACTAGTAACCAAAGAATAGTCTGTACACAGGAGATGCTGCATGGCGCCAAGCTCGTGGCGAGGATGGCCAGACGTGCACCACTGGAGGCCCAAGTAAGTGGTGTGGTGTACCTTTGATACCTGGATACCTGGATAGGAGCAGCTGTGTAAGAATTTCCACTTTTCCCAGCAGGCAGAGAGCACAGCAGCTCTGCCAATGCTGTCTTAGTGAGTGCTGGAAATCAAAGTAGCCACAGTTGCTTCACTGGCGCCATATTAGCATGAGGTGAGCTGTAACTTGTCGGTGCAGTTCTGGTGGGTTGTTTTTTAGCGCATGGCGGTGGTGACGGCCGGACTACAAGAAGTGGTGCTCTGCAGGGATAAATCCTGGTAGAGCATGGCGTGTCGATGATGATGGCCAGGCTGCAAGCAGTGCTGTCCTGGTGGGTGTGGCAATTAGAATGGCCAAGAATGCTCCCCTGGTGCCTTGATTAACAATAAATAAATTGTTCTTTGTGACCGCTTGTGCTGCATCGTTTGCTTGTTTTGCAGCTGAATGATATGCTACTAAACATTGAAAGCTGCAGCACAAGGCTGCTGCATATTTGCTGATACAGGTTTAAATTTAACACGGGCTGCAATAATGGCGCGTTTACGTCACGCAGGGTTGTAAAGCCTAAGCAAATGTGCTGTTAGACTTACAATCTGCCTCTATAGCCTCCAGCAATGTTTCAACGCATAGTACGATAAACATGCCTGTGCCGTAGTGTCTGGTCTATGCTCTTAGACCTGCGTGCGTGCGTGCGTGCTTGAACATGACCTAATCACATGAGTCGAACACAAAGCTATTAGCACGTAAGTCTCCAGATTTTGATGGTTCTGACAGTCTTTTAGGTCTGCACAACTTTATGCAGGTCCTGCAACAGCCACACCAGCACCAGCGCCCGCAGAAAAGCCGGCACCGGCACCGGCGCCAGCATCAATAGCAAAAGTAGCGACCCTCTGGCGCCCGCTCCCCTCTCGACAACAATTTGATGAGCACGTGACAAATGGAGGGAACCCTTCCAGCGTTTGCTTGCGGGCTGGGCGCCTTCTGGGAGGAGCGTGCAGGTGACTACAGGGACACATGAAGCAAGAGTGCAGGCGTAGGTGTTGTGAGTGTATCCCTTGGCTGACCGTGCATTTTATTGGCATTTGTGTTGCGTGGAGTGTTGCTGGGGGCGCTGGCAGGCTTCCTTGGTTGACTGTGCATTTTAATGGCTGTGGCATTTGTGTTGCGTAGAGTGTTGCTGGGGGCGCTGGCAGGCTTCCTTGGTTGACTGTGCGTTTAAATGGCTGTGGCATTTGTGTTGCATGGAGTGTTGCTGGGGGGCGCTGGCAGGCCTCCTTGGTTGACTGTGCATTTATTGGCTGTGGCATTTATATTGCATGGAGCGTTGCTGGGGGGCGCTGGCAGGCCCCGTGGCTGACTAGACATGTGGCACGTGATGCTCGTATGCAGGAGTTGTGTTTGTGAGGAACAGCACAAGTAGAGTGTGTGGGCTCGGTATGTGTTGGGAAGAATGGGGTGTGTTGTTGAGTGCTTTTATTTACCAGGATGCCATGATGTGCATGCTGCGGGTGTGTGAGCGTCATAAAGTCATGCATGCACACTTGAAACACACTTGTAAGATGCACACTTGTAACATGCACATTTGTAAAGACAGCAAAACTTGCTTACAGGCTCTTTGGTTGACAGTGAAAAGAAACGTTAGGCTCCCTTTCACATGGCACCCAATTCGTGAGGAAAACCACTGTGTGCTTGCTTCTATGGCGATCATTGCGCAGAGGGAGTGGAGAGAACAGCGGCGAGGAGGTGGCTAATGCCTTTGACGGCAAGGCACACACAAAGTGGTTGGATTTTACGGTGAGCATTCTGGGTAGGGTCTTGTATTACGAACTCGTGTCTAAAGCACATTTGTATTGCCCAAAGCGTAAGCACCTTCAGCCATGTGGTTAGCTGGGGTTAGAATAAAAATAAATAGGCAGATAGAACTATGTGCAGATAGGGGGTTCACCAACGGCACAAAAGGACAGATGCTGAAGGAAGGTCGTACACGCCATATTGCAAAACGTTGTACCCATCCCAAAATTATCCAGACCTTTTCCTGCTGATACATTCACACATACACTGCTTCTTTACAGGGAGGTGCTGGAGGCCACACGTGGCTGGAGTACCGGCTCATGGGCAGCATCAAAGGCTCTCCTGTGACATCCTGCCTCTTGAGCTATGACTTAGTCTCTGCCAATGACAGTCCTGAAAGGGACCCAAGGTGGATTTCCCCTCTACTTTGATTGCATCCTTATCTCATTGCACTTGCATCCATACCTGTTGAAGTCGCGCACAAATGCGATTGAATCTCTTCCTTTACACCCTTTAATACTTCTCTCTTTCTCTACACCCTTGACTCCTCCCATGCCTCCGTTTCTACATTGTGTATCCTCTTCCCTCGACTTGTCACATTTCACATTTCCCCAATCATGGGTATGCTCAGGAACCTTTAGCCAGCTCCCCTAGCTGCTTCTTTATGTTCCTCTCGCCCCACCTCATTCCCCCCTTTGCCCTCTCCCCTCCCCAGAATGGAGAGGGATGGTCCTGGCAGCACAACCATTGACAAATGATACATAATTCATGACACATGATACAGGATACAGGATACAGGATACAGGATACAGGATACATGACACAGGATACAGAATACATGATACATGACACATGACACATGACACATAGTACATAATACATGATACATGACACATCATACATCATACATCATACATAACACATAGTACATAACACATACATAGTACATAATACATGCACACATGATGCCACTTCGGTTGCTGCCCTTGTCCCTGACTTGTGTCGTCAATGCTGCTTATGCTGTCGACTGTGTAGGGATTGGTTGCTGGAGGGCCTTTCTTTGCAAGATGAGGAATCAGGTAGGATCAGCAACAAATATATGTGTATGATGATTTTTGCGGGCAAAGCTTCTATCCAAAGCAAAATCTAGAATGGTTGGGATTCAAGAAGCAGGCGGCAAGAGGAACAAAATCATCAAGCTAATTTTTATCTGCGGTCTTTTGCCTCTACCTATATCTCCTACCTGGGTTTAACCAGATCCAGATAAGTACATTATGTACATGCGATGTTGTCAGCAGGAAAGCCTTTGAGCGTATAGTCATTTATGGTGTATATGTGTTTTTGGGGCCAACCCTGCTTGCGCCTTCAGTTATAGTTATAATCCTTCACAAATGAATCCATTCGATACTTGCTGACTTGGCCCTGTATCTTGCTAAACAATTACTAACTTACGTGTGCATGGAAAACGTTTATGCCTAGAGTACTGTTCAATGCCAGCATTAAAGGCACGCCAATTAAGAGCTGCTGCGCCTCTCGCTGCTGGCTGCTCAGGGAACTGTGAGGACTCAAGATGGCAGTTGCTGGATGAGCAGAGAGGAGTGTCATTCACTGACCGCCACCAGCTGCGCACGTTTTTGTGCATACCCATAAGCGAGCAACGTGTTCTGCCATTGTGCAGGTGTGCGTTTTTTGGATGGGGCGCTTGGGTAGAGAGAGAAGGAGGCTGTTACTTTCTAAGCATTGATCAAATCATATACAAATTTAGGGAGTTGGGGCAAGGAGGCATCTAACAAAGCATTCTGCATTACTTCTGTGCGCAGGCGCTTCCGTTTGCACATCAGCTCCACTGCAGATCCAGCTCGTGCCAACTCCATCCAGGTACGCAAGCAAGGTCTGTATTTATTAGCACCTGTCCTTGCAGTGAATCCTTGCAGCGGATTTCTCTCGTTGCTTCAAGACACACACACACACACACACATGCATAAACGCACACAAATCAACACACGCAAGTACGTTGATGCTCTGCACACTATGGGCACTTGTATTGTCTTACATTGCAGCTGGCTGCATGGAACTTGTATGGACCACAGCAGCCTGCCCCCTTAGGCGCAGATCTGAGCACCTCATCACCAGGCGGCCTATCTCCAGGCTGCAGCATAGGGTCTTCGCAGGCGTGCAAGCATGCTTGCCACCAGCTTCTGGAGGCCTGCAGAGTGTGCCTGGTTGATAAATCAAAGGTAAGGAGGAGGGGGGTAGAGAGGAGGTTTTGATGGATGTGGGGTAGGCCATGTTGAAGCACAGGCGCTTTGGGTGCAGACATCAGCTTGAAATCCGTATCCTATTTTTGCAACTCGGTAGCACTGCCAGGTTAAGCAAAATGACATCACGTAGCCGAGGCTCGATTGCATCAAGTCGAGCAGATTACAAGTGTTTGTAGGGATATGATTGGGTTGAAATTGCAAGAGCGAGTTATGGGGTGGGACGCTTCCTTTTCCAATTTTGTAACCTTATTTGAAATGACTGACGCAGGTCGAACTCCTTATAAGGGTGGCCTCCAACATAGTGCAACGCTTTTCCATTTTTGAGACCTTATCTGAAATGACTGACGCAGGTTGAACTCCTTATAAGGGTGGCCTCCAACATAGTGCAACACTTTTCCATTTTTGTAACCTTATTTGAAATGACTGACGCAGGTTGAACTCCTTATAAGGGTGGCCTCCAACATAGTGCAACACCCTGATGACCAGCGATACAGGTATGGTGGACTTGAATAAGATCTTTGCCATGGCACTTATCCGTATGCTTTGTTCATACTTATTTGTCAAGCTTGCTTGCTTTGGGAACCAATACGACCGCTTAGATGCAGTCCTTTAATTGGAGAGAGGAAAATTAACTCAGACACGTGACATGGTAAAAGTGAGTTTTCTCTTGTGCAGCGGACCCTGCTGTGCCTCACTTCCTGGTCATTTGATTTGCAGCCCCTTGATTGCTGGTCTGTGCCGTTATTGCAGGCGCTTACGGGCTCGAAAAATACTAGGCGTTTGCTCGAGCCCTGAAGCAATGGCAGTCCTCTTGACTCTAGGCTTCTGCCCCTTGGTCACGTCTCAGCCTCCGCCCAATGCCTCCGAGCCTGCCCTTTTCCTCGTTTTGGAGGCTGGTGACCACTCAATTATTGAGAGGGCCCAGAATGTGGTCTCTCTCTTAGAAGCCGGCTTAAAGGGATAGTATGTAACTGGCTCAAGCACATGACTTGGCAGGACTCTGCTTGATTTTCAAGTCCCATGCTGTGTCTCTTGTTATCACCCATCACAAAAGGGGTGTGATTTTTCAGCTGGTGTTTGTCAGCTAATCATTTGTTTTGTGCTCGAATAACTTACATCCTTGGGATATTTGCATTTGCTTGGATCAGGGAGTGAAACTAATAAGTACTGTGTAGACAACTCTCCTACTCAACAAGCAGAAAAGGCACGAGAACAACTCCTTGGTTGAACATAAGCTGCCAATGCCTCGCTTACTCAGGCACCATAAAACCCTTCACACCATCCTGCTAGGTTTACAAGATGAAGGCCTTCAGTCGCCTATTCATAAAGTAAAATAAGTTCATGATTGAAAAGATGGAGTTTGTTGCTTTCCTGGTGTAAAAAAGCAGACGCATCTTGGGATCCTGTTTGTGAAAGTATGAACACGTACTTCCTGCGGAGAGGAACCATCTGAGGGTGCGTGCAGTGGAAGAGAAGATGATGTCTAGAATGGAAAATATAATCAGCCTCTCACAAGTCGCAAGTAGGGGAAGAAGTAGAATTCCAAGTTGCTGTTTAAAAGCGAAGGCTGTGGACACAATGTCTGAAACGAGTCACACTGCGAATGACATCTCGAGGAAGGTCAAGAAGCATGTACCTGGGAAGCCAATAGTTTAGTTAGTTTAGTTTGGATTACAAAGGCATTCAACCTGGAATGGCTGCTCAACCTATGAGAACGAGGTAAACCTCAAAACAAACCAAGTAAAAAAAAGGGCTGTAACGCAACTGGAAAATGCTAACCTTACAGACACGAGAAGAAGTAGGCAAAAACACATCAAAGTGTAGACGTTGGTTCACCAAAGTAGACGCATACTGAAAAATAGTTACCTTTCAAAGGTCAAAACCCACACACATAGCTTGTTGGCAACGCAGGGACAACTGGAGTTTGTGCTACGATCATACCATGTAGAATAGACCGCCTCTCATCAGAACTGCGGAGTCAACCTACATTGGGCTCCATCAGTACTGGGTTGAGGGAAGCCAATAGGGAGGATGGGCAATTATAGCTCTTTGCGCAGGCAGTGCGCACCACTGGTAATACGTAAGCGTTTTGATGTTGCGCTCTTGGGTGGCCATCAGAAAAAGGTGTCCAAAACTCTAAACGTCTGTCCCTGAGGTCCACGACAAAGCGACTGAGATCAATAGGATCACCACAGTTCAACAACTTTCATTTAAAGATTGTGTCGAGCCTTCCATGGCTGAGAGAATGTGGGGAAATCAGCAGTCAGGAGACCTAAAGCTCAATTGCATGTCAGCTTGCAAAACCTTCCTCATCATGGAACTGTTGCATTGGGTATCGTAAGGGAATTGTACAGACTCATTGCAGTGCGAAACCAGTTGAATTGCAGGGGCTCTGGGCCGCACTCTCGCATAACGCACCGTGAAGGAGTGATGTCTCTGACTCCAAGAATCCTACCCCCCTCCTTCACAAAGTCAAATCCCACGCAGGTATTATAGGCAATGAATATGCTGACGCTCTTGCTAGAAAGTCAATTACAACCTACTTTGACGTTGTGGATATACTTCCATCAAAACAGCTGACCCTGAGGGAAATCCCTTTAACAACATCTACTGGATGGCTTGCAAAAGAATATGAAGAACACCAAATCACAAAATCAGCCAAACACAGCCCAGTCACCTACCTCAAGGCTCTGGTATCATTCCAATTACCATGACGCCTTGCAAGCACACATGCACCCCCTCCACAAATTAGGAAATGCTAATACCGTAGCAAACTACCATGTATACTACCAGACCCTTACCAAAAATGGCACTATCAATGGAGAGGCTAGAAACGCTTACCTAACAGCATCCTCTGTCCCTATTAGAACCAAGTGCATCAATATTAAGTACAGAACAGGAACCCTGTACAACCAAAAGCATGCGGTATGGTTTAAGCACTCAATAAGCCTAATTTGCCCCCTCTGCCCTCAACTAGACAGTGCCCTGCACATTTTTTCCGGATGCCAACACACGCAAATAAGAAATATGATCACTGAGAGACACAACTCGCATGCAGCATGATCTTCAAATCCATCAGCAAGACAGGCTCCCTAGGATCCTGCTTTGTCTGCAAGGATATAGGTAGCAGTGAACGGCTGGCTGTGCAGAATCTTCAGATTCCCAATACGGCTGAAACCAGGATTACACCAAAGTAACTCTTTCCACCCCGCTTCTCAGACAAAAATAGGTTTACCTCCAACCGTCCGGATGCTGTACTGGTTGCTCCCATCACCGCAAAAAAAAAGGCAACAGACTAGCAATGAAGAGAGGGTGGGTTCTTAGGAGTGGCAGCCAGGGGACAATTGAGGGAGAATGGAAGCACTTCAGCAGCACCGCCCGCCACTAGCAGATCCACCTTCCCCAGACAGCACCGACCCAAATATCTTAGTACTCTTCAACGTGACATACACCAAACTGCGACTTCTTATTTTCATAATGACACTTCCGGCAAAACCAGATGGAGATCCTGTCCACAACATCCACCCAACTGGCTCACAAGCAACAGAGTATGCAGAAAACAGAAAACGAATTACAAACTTATGATGTGCAAACACAAATACGCTGTAACTTTTTGTAAGGCACGGTGTCCTTTTTGTACCCTTATACAAAGAGGGGGAGTTATAGAATGCATTGGTTAAAATAATACTTACCAACGACAGAGTGCACACTGACGATTCTCTCCCCAGTCTAAAATTGGATTATTTCATGGCAAAACACTAAGAACCAGGCTTAGTGTCATAATTGAAGCCCTATACATGTTAAAGCATGCTAAAACGCTGAACATTTATAACTTGTGTCCCCTCTGTCCACCGTTAGACAGCATCCTATACACTACCCTTTCGTCTGGGTGCCAATAAACGCTGACAAAATTGGGCATTGACACGCATGACATGGCTTGCACGGTGACTATGAAAAGTTATGGATGTGAGCAAAACAGGCACCCTACAATCCTCTCTGTAACAATTAAGGATTGAGTGCAAACCAAAAGGAGGTTCACCTGGACAAACCTCACTCCTGCATAGATGCTAGGCCATATCTTCGGCTTCTTAGAGGCGAGAGCCCAGCACAACCTAGTTGTTGCTAACTGTATCCAAGGGATAGTAAAGGAAATAAGGAAAGGAAAGTTCATAGCCATCGTCGGGGAGGTAATGATGTCACTCTTTTTACGCAGGCGTTTCATTTGAAGTACCTTGCTGAGGCAAACCTCGAATAACCATGAAGTAAAGGTCTGACAAGCCAGCTATTTCTTGTCGTCCCTTCTTTCACTGTCTTCCTGCTGCACTATTTTCTTTCCTCCCTCTGGTGCTGGGTGCCTTCTCTCCACCTCCTTTGATTATGCCTGCCGCGTGCCATGCCACCTGCACTCATTCGCTCCTGCCTTCAATTCAGCTCACATCCCTTCGTCCCTTTAGCCTTACTTTGTGAGGCGTGACCGGCCTGCTTACTTCAAATTTAAATATTCTGGCCAATTTGGATGGATGTTGTAGCCTTGCTGGCTCACAATAGCAGTTCAAGGGTTGCACGCCATGGCCACACCACGGCTGACCCAAATTGTGGTGATCATCAGACTTGACATAACCACTCCAGAAGGTTTGTGCAAGCTTGCTACGAAACCCCTAGCTTAGACAGGCCAACTTGAAGTTTCAAGCTCCTGGGGGAACATGCATTTGTGGTGATAAGTCAGTGGATCTAGTTCAACTGTTGCGTACCACATGATTGTAGACTTCCCTCGCATAAGCGATACGTCCATCTCTCTTATGCGATGTTTCCAATTGTCGATCTTGTTCTGTAACTTGACATCGATTAATGCGTCATTGAAAGGATGTGGAGGAAAGGAGTTGATTTGTTTGCCCCTCTCTCAGATCTAGATATAGATCTGCAGTCACTTAGGTCGAACCGCGGCGGCATGATGGTTGCCTGCCTCATACAAGAGAGTCTGTATGTGTTTGTGTGTGTGTGTGTGTGTGTGCCAAGGGGGTGGAAGGGGGGAATGTGACAGCTGGGGCAGCGTGCAATCAAGGATGAGATAAGAGTGTGGCTGTGATTCCATCTTCCAGTGCTATGCTGCAGTGGCTCCAAAGGTTTTGCTGCTACTCAGATTTCCTACAAGACTGCCTTTATAACACCCCGGGTACCAGAACACAAAACATCCTTTCCTAATTCATGCCAGTAGTGTTTACACTATCTGCGTTCTTTTTCTTTCTTTCAGGCAGTGAAGGGCTTTCTGATGCTTGCACCAAATAGATTTCTACCAATCAGGCTAGGCGTCAACTGATGTTACCAGCTAGCTAGCCTTCTTTCATTTTACTTCACCTGAAATAGGAGATTGTGACAACACAAAACAGCGCTTAAAAATAGCTCCCCCCAACACACAAACACACACACACACAATCTGTTCGGAAATACCCTCGTGGATGTGGGTGGCTTCAATTCAGGCTTAACTTGGTGTTCAATGGCCATCATGGTGGCATCAGTTGATTACCAGTTGCAAGTTACAAGTCACTGCCGTAGTGGCATCACAGCTGTTATGACACAAACTTGCAATTCAAGCATAAGCTCCTGGTACCAAAGATCGTCGTGACTTAGCAGCCAGGGTTATGGCAGAGTAATGTAATTTGAGTGAGGTGTCTAAACGAGGTTACAACATTGTATGAGGAAGACTTAGAACTCACAATAGGTGCATGCTTAACTTCTACTTGTGCCTGATAGTTGATCTGGAAACGTATTGGTCTGTGGTCTGTCAGGGTAGGATCTTAATTATCGGTATAAGCTGTGGCCTCAAATATTTTTAGTGACACGAGTAGTCCAGCAGCAACTACTTGAAAATTAAAATGCCATACCTTGCTTGGTTACAGAGTTTTAGTACGACAGCTACCATTGCTAGCATGTGATTCATACGTCTCAGCTAGCATTTGCCGACGGCACTACTAAACCCTCAGGAGACATCTGTTGTGAGCCAAGCCACTTATTAAACTCAGCCTCATCTTCCCCATCCACACTTGCCCTCTCTGGCTTATTCTGATTGCTGTCCGCCTGGTCCTGACCTTCTCCTCCTGTGCTGCCCTGCCCTTGGAGCCCTTGCACCTCCTCCCCTCCTGTCTGCCTGCTACCCTTCTTTTGCCCCGTAGCCCATTGCCACCACGTCCGCTTAGGAGGCACACAACTGCTGCTACTGCTAGTACTGCCGCTGTGCTGCTCATCGTCACTCAGTGATGCTGCTGAGGTAGTTGCGTTCAATGACTCCCAAGGCCGTTCATCGGCCTGACGTGCATGCTGTCCACGCTGCGCAGCAGAAGTTGAGCGACATGTATGCTGAGACAGCACAATTGTGTAATCAGGAGCAGCTCAGACCTCCTTGTACGATTAGCTCAAGCCCTGTCGCTAAAAAGCAAAAGGAGCAATGCACAACGCGAAGAACAGGAGAGGTCGAAGCACCTGTGTGAGAGGTAACTAAAAGGTTAGAACGACATGGACAATCATTCTCTGACCGCAGATTACCCAAGGCAATGACTTGATGAAGAGTGAAAAACAGCATTGAGCATTCTGGCCCACCCATGAAGGCAAAAGTGAAAATTGAAGCTGCACCTTGTTTTTTGAAGAGGGGCAACCAAGGCGCCGTGCACCGGTGCATGGCACTTGGGCATTGAGTGCTTGAATGGTTACAACTGTGTCATACCGTGAAGGTTTCCTTAGCAACAGGGATCAATGTACCAACATTGTACGTACCTGCTGCAATATAGCCGCCATCTCCCTCCTACGTATTTTCTCAGCCTCCTGCGTCATCGCTTGCGGAACCCTCCCCTCTCCTGTGACAAGCCTCCGGTAGGCTTCGTCAGCAGCTAATGCAGCTTTAGCGCGCATGCGTTGCTCTGTACACACAAAAAACAGGGAATTTGAAACCAGCAGCAATACACATGAAAAAGTTTTGTGACACGTCCTACAGCCTCTGCCGGTTACCCTCAAAGCCAGATCAAACTACAAATTTCAAACGCAGGTCTTCACAAACACAAGGACTAAAGCAACAAGCAATAAATGCACTTTTAAACTAAACAGGGTCCCATAAGTCAACCGCCTACTTGAACAACTTCTCTTACCGCTTACTGCATCCCTACGCCCCCTCTTTTTGTAGGAATATGCAGGTCTAATTGATCCCTACGCCCCCTTTTTGTGCAGGTCTAATTGGTTGTGAGCACTATTGTAATTGATGTGCGACCCCTTAGTTTTGCTGGCAGGGAGCCGTAAGTAACAAGAAGCCCAAAGGTTCTTTTCCCTGCTTGGCTGATGTATTTGGTTTGATGCCACCAGGTTGTGCTAAGTATATTAGAGTGTCCCCTTTTTGTTACCTGTGACGATAGGGTTCAGCAGGCCCTCACTGACTAGCAGGTCCTCGATGATATGTCTAGGCTTGACGGCGTCGTTGAGCACATGCAGCACACTGCACAAGGGTCCCCAAACCAAGGCTCCTAGCAAGCGATACTTGGGACCTGTGTGCAAAACAAGACCAGTAATTACTGCGCAATTGCAGTAGCTATTTTAAAGCGTTGCACACTTTCTCTACACTTTATTGCGTACGCACTCAGGCGCGCACACACCTCCTTTGAACACTCAACACACCTTGGAAGTAGCCTGCGGCAAAGCCTCCAGCCAAAGCGCCCGCGGCTAAACTGTTCCATGCGTCGTGCTTGGTGCGGACTCCTCTGAGCGTCTCTTGGATAACTGCGCACGCAATGTGTTGATGTGTGTGCACGCAGTTGTATGGCATCTGTACAAGGCAGGCTCTCAAAAAAAGAAAATACAAACCTGAAAAAACGCCCATATAGCCGCAGTACCCTGCGACATGGAGCGGCATGTTCTGCCATACATTAGCATACTGCCTGCGTGATGTGATCGTAGATCCAATGCCGGAGAGCAGGACAGCTGCAACCATCTTCATTTTCATCCTGTCCTCGAAACCTATGTGTGCATGCGTATGTGTACATATGTGTGTGTGAGGGTACGAACGTGCATAGGTGCGTGTGTGTATGTATGTGTGGTTGCGCGTGTGTATGTGCATGTGTATGCGTGTGTGTATGCGTGTCTTTGCATGTATATGCGCATGTATATGCACGTGTGTATGCACGTGTGCAAGTGTGTGGGTAAGCGCGTGTGTGTGCGCATGTGTATGTGCGCATGTGAATGCGCGTATGTGCGTGTGTGTGCATGTGGGTATGCATGTGTGTATGCGCGAGTGTATGCGTAGATATGCGTGTGTATGCGAGTATGTATTCGTGCGTGTATGCGCGTGTGAATGCGTGTGGGTACGCGCGTGTGTATGCGAGCGTGTTCGTGCGTGTGTGTTTGTGTGTGCATGCATGCGTGAGCGCATGCGTGTGCATGCGCTTGTATATATGCGTATGCATGCTTGTGTGCGTGTGCGCATGTGTGTGTATGTGTGTGTATGCATGTGCCTGTATGTCATATAGGCGCGCACTCACCATCCTCCCAAATTCGAACCATGTGAAAAAAAGTGTTTCTTATAATTTTATTAAAGTATGTTGCTTTGTGTGATAGACGTTTTAGCGATGAGAAGGTAGGATGGATGTAAAAAGACACAATGTAAAAGACAAAGAGAAATTTCAGGATTTTGAAAAAGTAAACTAATACCTAATATTCGCAAGTGAATCCTGTCAAAGAGTTCCCGGTCTATTTCTGCCTGAAGGCCTGACACCGTCAATGGTGAAGGCCAAGAATGGAGCAGGTGATTTTAAGCTATTCTGAACACGTCCTGACACAAGCTCATCCTGATGCATGCGCACGCGTGCCTGGGCTGACCATGCTCTTGCGTGTATGTTAGAAAGCAAGCAAGGCTGCAGGACTATTGCTGTATGTGGTGTAAGCATGTCAAGTTTGCTTCCCGTTGAACGATCGAGTTTATCACACGCGCACTTGTGCAATTCATACACAGGCTACTTTTTTGTCTCCGGAAATTACGGGCTGCTGATCAAGCGGCGGAGTAAGCACAATGACAGGGCGTGGGACTTCCCTGGAGGCCAAGCTGATGCGACAGACGCAAACCTTGCCCAGACCGCCCTGCGAGAGGCGATGGAAGAGCTAGGAGCGTTGCCGGAGCATTTCAAGCTCTTCAAATCCATTCCTCTGAGGTAGTGATTGCAGCAATGCAATACCGCCTGATTTTCCTGTTCACATCTTCCCTCTTCAGTGTTTGAACTTCTCTCCATTAGGTCATTTGGGATCTGGAATCGGTTATTACATCCAGAAGAACACGGACAGGTCTTATGATGCGTGGACATGACTTAACACCACTGCAAATCCTAATCAGGCGAGGCAAGCACGGACAGAAGCACTACACGGTTTTTTTGGCGGAAGTGCCAGAAGATGCGAGGGAACGGTTTGAGCCTAGTCTCTCCGACGAGCACTCTGATTGGCACTGGTTCAAGGTAAGCTTGTGATTGCTGATTAGGTACTGTGCTCTTGCGCTAGGATTGGAAGACAAGCTCGCTGATGTTTGCACTTAACGCTTAAAGCGTAGTACTCATCTATTATGGCACCTTAGCTCATCTATTTTGGCACCTCGCCCTCGCAATAACAAGTGCACGGTTACCATTAAGCATTCAATGATCGTTATTCCTTCTTTGCATATGTGCAACTGCAGCTGGATGGCTTGGCAGAGCTGCATGATCATCAGGCCAGCAACGGCGTCCCCAACGTAGATGCAAAAGAGGCGCAAGACATAACGACGACAAGCACCGCAGAAGATGGCGACGAGATCAAGAAAAAGCACCACCACCACCGCCACCGCCACCACCATCACAAGCGGCAAGAGGAGGAGAATGAGGATGGCAGGTCATATATTGACGACAACGTGCTCTTACACCCCTGGGTAAGCCTTTTTCCCTATCTCGCTCGTTTGGTAGTTAGTATAAAATATAAAAATACTACAGGTACCCAGGAGGCGTCCATAAAATCGCACCTGCTGTCTTCTGCTGTTTGTCACATGATGGCTTCCTTCTCAATTGCAAAGACGTTGTGGATCAGCATAGTGACGTACCAAGCCTTCTGGGCTTGGACAAAAATAATTTGCTAGTGGTTTGAAAGCAAATGTGAATAATCATGTGTTCAAACGCGCATAACGCTTTACCGCTGTGGCCATTTTGTGGGGCTCTTGCTTGTTTATTTGGGCACTGGTCTCCTTCCCTTTGTGCTTACTGAAGTTTATGACCATCATCAACACAGGCTCCCACTTGCAGGCACTGCGCAAGTTTTCTGTCCACAGCAATTGGGAGCCAAGCAGAAGGGCTGAATTGATTGGTAGCAGTAGTGGGGTTTGTATAAGGACATGAGCTGAGAGCCTTTGTCTGGTCCCCACTCACTGGTCCCCATTGCGCAGGTTTTCCTCCTCTTCAACAAGGACGTCAGAGGGCAGTGGCTGCCACACACAAAGGGGGAGGGTAGCCAACGCAGTTCTGACTGCCACCCCGTGGACTCAAGTGGAGAAGACGCAGACTACGTCAAGGTTGGTTAGCCCCTTGGCGGAAATGTACCCACAGTAATGCTCAATGTCGATAGAAGGTCTCTGGTATTGTGCCCTAAAATGCAATGTCTCCTTTCACGCATGCCCACCTTCACTGTCTCACCCACGTGCTTACATTCAGGATTACACACACACACACACACACACACACACACATGCACATGCGCAGGTTGGAAGCCGAGATCTTAAGGGACATCACTCAGGAGCGCAAGAAGGAGCCCCAGCTCACTCATTTTGCGCGATTGGCTAGGTGACTGGTGCTGTTGATGCGTTTCAATTAATGGCAGGTTAAAATTGACTGGGCCCCAACAGTTGTGCTTCTTATTCAATTTGTACCATTACTGACACGATGAACATGGTAGTAAGAGTAATTGCTTTGCATCTTGCGTCATGTGCTTTAGTAAAAAGGTAAATAACGCCATGGTGTACGTTTCCGGTATTAGCCATCATGTGCTTAGCAGAGCACCCGCTGCCTGAGAAGGAATAGGTGTTATCTTGATGTTAGATTGTAAAAAAAAGATGAGGATAGGGCATTTACTTTCATGAACAATTAAACCCCGCCCGTGCTTAGTTGCTAGATTCTTTTTTCCTAATTGCTCGCCTGTTGATAGTTGATTTATTAAGATTTAGATTCTGCTGACAGTTGACACATCTTATGCTGAAGAGAGGGAGAGTCTTCTTTGTTGTCTGTTCACAATTTGTCTAAAGCACCGCCTGCATGTATTTTTCCAATTATTTGTCTATTTCAGCAGCCTTTCTTTGCAAGCAAGTACAAGATGGCCTTGAATCCATTCTTGCTTTCTTTCCTCCTCCTTTGTAAAGGAGGTTCACCGTTGGAATAACCTTTGGAAACTTACAAGGCCCCCGAGATAGAATGAGTACCCTGGATTAATCTCAAAACTCTAACAAAGCGGCCCAACACAGCTCCAATCCGTACCTGGTCCGTAAAGTAAAACCAATAAATTGGCGGTGAATATGAACTTAAGGCGTTTATCTTAGGTCAGGGGGAGGTGGTAAAACTCTATTACAAGGCTGAAACACCGAAACAAAGGAAAAAGAGGTAGGCTGAAAGAGGAAAGGAAGCAGAGAAGGGAACCAAGAAGAAGTTAAGCTTTGAATCAAGGAATAGGAGAGTAGGGGACTACCATGCGTACTACCAGACCCTCATAAAGGACGGCACTGCCAATGGAGCCACTAGCAATGCGTACCTAACATCATCCGATGTCCCCTTTAAGACTAAATGTATCATTATGAAATAAACAACAGGCACCCTATATAATCAAAAACATGCGGTATTGTTCAAACTCTCAACAAGTCAAACTTGCCCCCTCTGCCCACAAGCAGACAGTGCCCTGCACATTCTTTCTGGGTGCCAACACACGCAAATAAAAAACATGATCACCGAACGACACAACTTAGCATGCCGCATGATCTATAAGGCTATCAGCAAAACAGGCTCCTTAGATCATGCGTTGTCTCCATAGATATAGGCAGCAACGAACGAATGACCATGCAAAATCTCCAGATTCCTGAAACAGCTGAAAGTAGAATTGTTCCCAAATGGCTCTTCCCACCCCGCTTCCCAGTTAAAGACAGATTTACCTCCAGCCGCCCAGATGTTGTGCTGGTTACTCCAATCTCTGCAAAAACACAAAAACAACAAACTAATGTAGGGGGGTGGGTTCTTTGAAGTGACAGGGGGCAATTGAGGGAGACTGGGAGCACCCCAGCAGCACCGCCAGCCACCAGTAGAGCCACCAACCCCAGACAGCACCGACCTAAAGACCTCAGCAAACCTCGGCATGACATCCACCTCGTCGAGATCAAGTATTGTGAAGACACCAGACCTCAGAATCAGCTGAACGCCGCAAAGGAACAGCACAAACATTCTCCAAAGAGCCTCCGTTACTCTCCACATCATCCTTTTGGGTGTGGGTGGCACCATTTACAACACTCACACTCTGAAGCCTTTCAAGGAATTGGGTCTTAATTCTCAAAGAGTAAAAAAGCTTGCCTCCAAGCTCCAGCTTAAGCCTGCAACCCTCTTGATCCCCATTGATTTTTCCTTCCCTTTCCGCGGTGGAGGAGCTTTACGGTACTCGGTACCGAAGTGGCTCCTTTTCCTTAATTGATGTGGGGAGTGGTTTTCACTGCCTGCGTAGTTTTTCTTTTTTTCTTTTTTTTAGGGTAGTCTGGCTGGGCAAAAAGAGAAGGGGAGGGCGGCTTGAAAAAGTTGGTTTAAAGGAAACGTAGGAGCCGACAAGAAAAGTACTTGGAAGCTGCATGTTGCTTGAAGGAGGCTAGAACAACAGGGACAAACACCAGGGGATCTATATCTCCTCCTCTCTACCTCTATAAACTCTGGCCTGAAAACCTACACTTCTAAGAGACACCCAAATGGAAGGCAAGAAAACGAATCGCTAGCCAGGATACAAAATTAAGCCGTAGCAGTGACTGGGCTCAAATACAACCCCCCCTGGATAAAATCGGTACCCCCCCTTGAAGCACAAAACCTAGGCCTTACTACAAAGCCTCGCAGACACACCTAGCCTCGCGGGTTTGGTGGGGTTGGAGGAAGGGCAGTGGGAGGGCGCGTGGTCTTTGTGGGGTGGAGTGAACAGCAGGGGAGTGGGGAGTTCATTGCTGCCTCTTGGGTTATTGGGCTAGACCTCCAAGGAAGTTGAGATGGAGGAGGCGGGGGTGGAGCTCGTGTGTGGGCTTGGTGAGGCGTGCCTCCAACTGGGTGTAGGCATTTTTATTAAAAAGGTTGAGCCTTAAACAACAAGGCTCCACGGGTCTGGTGTATGTGATGGTGGAGATTGTGGAGAGTAGGAGGGGGGGCCAAGGTCACGGAGGGCTTGAGCCATGCAGCGTGTACCACCCTCACCTGAACGTATACCACAACGTGATGAATCAAAGAGGCATATGTATAACCAACACCATCTCACGTGCAGAACGTACAGCTATAGTAGCTGCAACCATTCACGGCTACTCCCACATAGCCACAGACAGCCTAACCTTACCATATAAAAAAAGCCCTTAATCTTCACCGCCATCATATCCGAGGAGATACCCAATTCATTGCCAAACCAATCCGCCATTCACCATCGCCCATTTATTTCTACAAAGAAGTCAAATCTCACGCCGGCATTATTGGCAATAAACTCCTTGTTGATGCTCTTGCTAGGAAGTCAGTCACCATGCACCTACTCCAACATTGTTGATATACACCTCCATCTAACAAGCTAGCTTTGAGGGAAATCCCTTCTACCACATCCACTGGCTTTGGAGTGGCAGGGGGCAACTGAGGGAGACCAGGAGCACCTCAGCAGCACCGCCAGCCATTAGCAGATCCACCTTCCCCAGGCAGCACTGACCTAAACATATCGGCATTCTTCAACGTGACATCCACCTCACTGAGATCAAGTATTGTGAAACTACTAGACCTCAGAACCAGCTGAGCACTATACAGGAACACCATCCTTTTGGGAGTGGGTGGCACCATCTACATCAATCACACGCTGGAGCCTTTTAAGGACCTGGGTCTTGATCCTCAAAGAGTCAAGAAACTTGCTTCCAAGCTTCATGTACATTCTGCCAATTACGCTGCCATTTTTATCCATACCAGACGTGCCCTTTCCAGCACCATGATCAACTGTCATCAAGATACGGTCTCAGATCAAGCCTGCAACCCTCCCAATCATCCATTAGCTTATGCATTCAAGGACTTCCTCCCAGTTCAGAGTCCCGACCATCTTCGATGACCCTTCAGCGTTTTCACCTGTACTCTGCAGCCTAGTATACCTGCAAGAGGGGAAATCACCCCTGTGAGTAATGGGTCCACCCTGTTGGTGGAGAAGTTTTACTCTATTCGGTATTAAAGTGGCTTTCTTTTCCTAAATCCAATGTGGAGAGTGGTTTTCACGGCCTATGTAGTTTTCTGTCCAATTCTCGACAGGAAGCCGATTTCAGGTCAGCCTGAAGCCATCCTGACCCCCTTTGATTTTTTTGTCTTTGTTTTGATGGAGGAGTTTTACTCGGTACCAAAGTGGCTCTTTTTCCTAAATTAATGTGGGGAGCGGTTTTCACCGCCTGCGTGATTTTTTTGTTTCATTTTTGTGTGCACCTCTTCTCAGTGAGGTTAAAGATCTAAGCTGGATAAGAACTTCAGACTATTAAACCACTATCTGCTGATCAAACTGAATTTGGTTGAGGTGGATGAGTTTAACAAAGCAAATGGCTCAAAATGACGTTCAATCACGGATGACGAATTGGCGGGCCTTCTCAATTTCCTTCCGCTCCTCTTTCTTAACTTGCACAAAATCGCTGTAAGGGAGAGGGTGGTGCTTCCAGCAATCCTTTTGGAAGAACTCCTGCACAAATATCAGTGTATGAGCTCCTCAGCATGGGAATAAGCTTGGTTGCTTTGCAATAAGGTGTGAACCAGTACGTTTAAAAAGGGATATTGAAAAGGGATATGTTAACCATCATATATATGACATTGCACTGCATTTTGCTGTTATTTACGCGTATACAACCTAAGAAACCCCTCAAAACAATGCGTTCAACCAATCCCGGCACGCGACTGACCTTGACCTTGGGTACGTGCTCCTGTACCAGCACCTTGCCCATTGCCTTTGAGGCACCAGCCTGCACAATTCGCATTGTCATGGGCATTGAGGCAAAGAAGTCTGCAAGGTGCTAAATGTAATCTGAGCATTGCCAGCGATATTTCAGGCAGATGTCAAATTGGATGAGTGCGGCAGCACTTAAGCAAAGATAACCTTGTATGACAAAGCATTTTGGCACGGTCCTCTCTCTAATCCTCACTGCACGCTCTTTATTATTAAGCAAGACCTTGGACAAAAGAAAAGGCGTTCACGCCACACGCATACCTTCTCCAAGGCCAGCATGGCCTCTTCGTGGCCCATGTAAATTGCTGTATGGTAAGGTGTGTCCCCCGCGTTGTTGCTGGCATTTACCTGGTATCGTGTACAGACCTTTGTTACAGGTAGAGCCACAGATGTTCAACACATATAACCACAGATGTCATTTTGCTGTTTGCACAAAAATACGAATGTGCATGCGCTAGCAGCCCCCTTTCCTCACCTTGGCACCTTTTTCCAGCAGCAGTTCAATACCCTCTACCCAGTTTTGAAATGCAGCAGCATGGAGGGGTACATTTCCAGCTGCCTCCACCTCGTTAGGGCTGTCCCCCTGAACCTCAATTAGGCGGCGCACCTCTGTATCAACAGATAGTTGTTTGTATGTTAAATAGAATTATTCACAGATCTGTCGTGATGCGTCACTGTGGAATGCAATGCCCTGCTGTAAGTGGCGTACAGATCCAGTGAGTTTGGACATTCCTCCTTGGTTCAACCCTCTTCAAACGAGATCCAGCTATCGAACTTTTGAACCTCTCTCTCTCTCTCTCTCTCTCTCTCTCTCTCTCTCTCTCTGTGTGTGTGTCTCTCTCTCTGGTCCACATGTTTTAGAAGCCAATGCTCTGCAATTCGGCATGCTGCAAAAAAGCAGCGATCTGTGCCTGATCCAAAACTAAGCGCACCTGCAACGCTACGGTTGTTCACAGCCCTCCACAGTCGCATAGGCCCCACTCTCCCTTGCCCGCGCACGCAGCCCCCTCCATCAGGCTTGACCCCTTCTGCCTTGCCCTCCCATTTTGGCAGGACGCTCTCGTCGAGGCTCAACCACCACGGATGTTTTTCCATTTTTTGAATTATTAATTAAGGAAAAGCGAGTGAATGCGAATTTTCCCTCGGACAGGACAACCGGTTCCGGTTGGTGATTTCAAATGGCACCGCACCGGCAAATCTATTTTTTCGTAAGATGAAATAATTCAGCCCAAGACAGTGCCCACGCCTTCCCATTCCTGTTTTTCGCTCCAACCCATTGATTTGTCCTTGGCAGGAGACGCGAGAAGGCGCAGTGTGGCGTACCTCGTATCTCGCAGCCTTCCCTAACTCCAATACCTCTTACTATACCTACTCGGCCTGACAGAGACCAGGCTACACTCCTTTTCCTTGCCCAACTGACCAGCAAAAAGCCCATCAGCCTGACAAATAAGGCCTGTCATGCTAAATCTGGCATGGACAAATCGGATGATTACCCCTGCGGCTCATGTCTGCTTACGCTAGTTCTGTAATTTGTCGTGACAGGCTCAGTCCTCTGTATTGTGTAAGGCCCCCTTTTGGACCCCAACAATTACTGCATGTTGGCTGTCAGTGGCACTATGTACCGTATGTATGCCAATGTTATTCGCTCGTTGCTTACTGAGTGGTGTGTGGCAACTGGTTAGATCCCGGACACCCAATATGGTTGTCACCCAGGTCGTAACACTTTGCAACCCATGTTCATTCTTCGGCACTTACAACATGCTGCACGAACAATTAAACCCAATGGGTCGCCTAGGTTGCATGCTGCTTTCATTGATTTTAAACAAGCCTATGA
>Ga0307968_1000128_pt1:0-7500 | contig 44519 bp, 46 predicted proteins | sample OrgLakmetagen650_FD_201834 | JGI IMG/M metagenome (GOLD analysis project Ga0307968, IMG submission 201834) | Saline water microbial communities from Organic Lake, Antarctica - #650 | ecosystem: Environmental > Aquatic > Non-marine Saline and Alkaline > Saline | place: Antarctica: Organic...
AACCCGGCCAGGGGGTTCACACTGGCGCGCTTGGAGCTCATTTCGATTTTCACCCTCAAAACCACTATAAATAATTAATTTATCACTTCGAAGTCAGTTCGGAGAGGCCTCCAAGAATTAATAAAAAATTCGTTTTCTGGCCAAATAGTTAATTAATTTCCGAAGTGATCGTAAACAAACGGTAATATATATATTCTATAACTTAGGGATGATTTGAATACAGGAAGCAACTGTTTCCATCTAAAAAAGGCCTGAGGGTGACCCGTTTCAAAGGATAACGTTCTTAACCAGAGAGATTTCAGCAACTGCAAGATGACGTCACAGCACACCCTCTTGCAGCACACATAAACCTCAGGCACCTTTCCAGTGCACACTCACACCCATACCGACACCTGTACACACCCACCCCAAACCCACACCTACCCTCACATCCACCCCACACTCACAATCACCCCCACCCCCACCCTTACCCCTCTCTTCACACACCTGCTTCAGTGTCTTGATGGCCTCCCCCAAAGGCACGTCCCTCTCCTTGGGCTCCATAACCATGCAGCAGCTCTCATCCTGCTCAAACGATTCCGCCTGTGCGCGCGCTTGCGCAATGTCCACCAAGCTTTCTCCAAGCATGACACGCATGCACGCAGCAGCACAGTCAGCAGTGACCCTGTGGGTGTAAAGCACGACACATGCCACAATGGGGAGGGCATTTATGTGCACGCATTTATGAGCACGCATTAATGTGCACTCATCTGCTGCATTTATCTGCTCATTCATCTGCACTCATTTCCTGTATTTGTCGGCTCATTCATGTGACCTCCTTTGATGCATATTTTGCTGTTGTTAGCTTGCAACCTCTTTAAAATCCATCCTCAAGGGTAGAGGGAAATTTCAGACGGACAGGGATGAGCAACAAAAGAGGGAGTGAGAGAATGTGTGTGTGTGTGTGAGTGTGTGTTGTTGGGTCTCAGATGAAAGGTAACCTGTGCCATACATGTGCCTACCATAACCGTGTACCTAGTATTGTAGCCGCCCTCTAGCGCCAGCACTATCTTGCCCCCCGCATGTGCCATGAGGCGCTTGGTCATTGAGGCGTAGCCCTGTTGTGTACACACGCGTGTTAGTGTATCATTAATGTGCACAGTCGGAAGGAAATGGAGGCGCAAGCATGTGTCTGTCCTCAGGAAGGCCTCAAGACAGAACAGACAACAAGAGTATATAACAGTTCAGAGAAACAGACCAACACAAATAGTGAACAAATGTGCGGGACACGGGGATCAAAATAAAAGAAGACCTCCCCAGCTAAGGTTCAAACTTCCCTCGCTTTTTATATGCTCATTCTTACTTGTCCTTGGACCAGGTCCTTACCACTACAACTACAGGCTGTGCATTATTAGGATTAGCATGTGATTAGCACGCGTGGATGTGCAATACTAAAATTACTAAGTCCTTGGACCAGGTCCTCACCACAGCTTGTGCGTTGCTTAAGCTGTGTGTTGCTTTCGCTTCTTTCATGAAAGCAAGTGCCTTTGCCATAACAATGAGGACAAGGCTGTGACTGACGCTCTGAACCAACCAATTCATGCCTAGCATTCTGAATTCTGACACATGAGCGCACGCACATTTGAGGAGCAAGCCTGCACCCTCTCTTGGAATCTCACCTCCTTCGACTCCATCAAAGCTGAGAGCCGTTTTGCTGTACCACATTGCAAGCACATGTTGTGATTTCCCAACCACAGACACACACACACCACACACCACACACACACACACACATGCAAGCACGCAGACACTGAACACACACACACGCACGCACACATGCAAGCACGCAGACACTTAACACACACACACCTGTGGTGTGAGCCTGCACCCTCCCAGTGGGTCTCCTTTGGCAGCGTCAAAGCCCGCAGCCACGATGATCAAATCAGGCTGGTAGCTTTGAACCACTGGCTCAACCACCATGTCAAAAGCGGCCTGCACAGAGACAATGCACGGAGCGTATTGGCATTCATAGTTACATATTACACATGGTAGCTCTGGACCTGGATGAACCACCAAGTAAGAATCGGCCTGCATACAAAAAGTGCACATAATGTCTTGGCAGATACGTATTGGCATTCATAGTCTAACATGACGCGATGTTGCCGAAACCAAATCAAAGGGACATAAGCATGGGCGCGTTGTCAGATACTCACTTGAATATTGGAATGTGCACAAATTGTACGGGATACATCTCACTTGACGTGTCACAGCATGTCTGACAGATTTGGTTTGAGGACATTGCAACTAAACTCACAAATACTGAGCGCTTTAACGCGTGAACAGGACATTATGATGTTACGTAAGCCCACATTCACCATATATAGGGTCGGCCAGAACCATATGTGTACGGTATACATACAATATTATTATTGGCAGGGGAATCACCAAATATGCTGGCATATACGCTGCATATATACAAACCTGGCAAATTCAAAACATATAGCCTGCACCCACAGGAGCCCTGCTTAGACAAAACAATGGATGTTACCACATAACAAGACTGCCAGGGAATACGAGTCAAAAAACAGAAGTGCACATGACACATATTTGAGCCACGTCAGCTACAAAACACGTGAGCACAACAGAGGTGAGTGTACCCTGACCAAGTGTGTCCCTGCGTCCTCCCTGCCTGCTTTGCCCGAAGAAAACCGCCACAAATTTGAAGCACAAGCTACAAGACACGTGAACGCGTCAAAACGTCAGCAAGAAAGCATGCCTGTGCACCACAGTGAACGTGTCAAACCAATAACATGTCTGTGCCCCACAGTCACGTGGACCACACTGACCATGTAATCTGCGTCCACCATGCCCCGCTTTGTCCATGGGATGTTGATGTTGAAGCCGGTGCCAGGGCCTGCCCCCACTTCATGCTTAAAGCCCGCACAGTAGGGATAGAAGTTGGTCGGATCCCTGCAGCCAACCATAGAAGCACGGCGTGAGTGAGTGTTTGTGTGTGTGTTTGTGTGTGTTTGTGTTTGTGTGTGTGTTTGTGTGTGTGTGTGTCTGTGCTGATTACAAGCCGCGTGAATAATGCTGTAGGGATAATGACGCGGCATCATTATCAAAAGACTAAATCCATTTTTCACTAGGTCGTTACCATGTCCAATTCCTGCTGAATCTCTCTGTCCAGTTCTTACATCGTGAGAGTGCCCAGGAAAAAAGGAGGACGAGTTGCTGGCGTGCTGTTAAGACATCACGGGCCTGTTTCTATTTGCCCTAAACATCATCATCATCCTAAATAGAAAAAGCAAAATCCAACATGCAACCTCAACCTCAAAAACACGTTGTAGCACTCCTCAGTGTCATTGTGTTAAGTATTGAATTAAATGCACATCTTGCACCCAAACTGTGTGATTCCCAAATCCTGGCCATGAAAGAAGTGCTCCACGCCCTTGAACTTCAAGGGCTTCGATGGGACAAATGTAAGTGTTACTTCATATACTAATGTGTTGCTTTACATGCTCTGTTCTTGCTTCTGGTGGGGGAGTGGTGCTCCCCCACACCCCCTTTTGTTCTCTCTTTGTACCGCTTTCTTGCCCCTATCTGCTCTATCCCCCATATATTTTGCTATGCCCTCTTTATTTGCTTCTGGTGGAGCCCTTTTGCTTCAACTAGACAGAACGATTCAGCTATAATGATTCAATTACACATAACATCTTTCAAATACCAGTAACAGAGCTAAAATAAGAACAAATGATTACCAAATCCCCACGGCTTGTCAGACCTTAGTCAGACTTATACATAGCATACGATACCTTACCGTAAAAATAATACACATGTATACGTATACGTACACAACATCGTCTGTCACCACGTGCATGTGTATATATTGTTAAGAGCAGGACGTATATGAATTAAGTACACGAACAAGGTTTTCCTGGCCACGTGCATGTGTATGTACTGTTAAGATTGGGATATAAATTTAGTACACGAATTAGGTTATCCTGGCCAACACCCACACATGAGCCATTCATTCATGAGCCACACATGTGAGGAATGTTCAAACGGCAAGTGCGACAAAATTCCAAACTCGCACACCAGCAATCACTGAAAGGCTGTGCCATGCACCTCAAGCAAGCTTGAATGTGCGCACCTTCTAGTTGCTGTGAGGAAGCAGGTTTTGCAAAGCAGTGTGGCAGACATTGCCAACTTGAGCGCACCTATGAAGTGATATGTACAGCACGTTTGGGTCCTCCCATAAGACCTGCAACGTCCAGGCAGGTAAGGAAAAGGCATCAGAAGCTCGAAAATGCGTTTAAAAAGCTGAGTAAGATAGTGAGCAATGCACTTCGTGCTGAGCGCCAGCGTTCAGGCAGGTAAGGAAAAGGCATCAGAAGCTCGAAAATGCGTTTAAAAGCTGAGTAAGATAGTCAGCAATGCACTTCGTGCTGAACGCCAGGTGTTCTGCTGCGCCAGATTGCTAAAAATAAAAAACACTGGTGCCCACACCCTGCCTGTATATGTCAACCTTAAAAAAAACGTCACACGTGCATGAGAGCACAAGTGCACACAAAACACACGCACACACTTCACACCCCTCTTCAATGCCATCCTCACAATGCACATCCCCCGTTCCGCTCATGAGTGTACCTAGCCCAGTGTGTCCTTCATGTGTACTTTGAGTTGGGCACAACAGACACACAGCGACAGCTCCTGATTGCCATTCCCGTGACGTGCATCCCACTCTGATTGCAGTTCTATCTGTCACTTAACACCTTATTCAGCACAACAGAGGCACAAACACACCTCCTGAATGCCATTCCCATGATGCGCATCCCACTCTGATTGCAGTTCTATCTTTCACTTCAACACCTCGTCCAGCACAACAGATGCACAAACACACCTCCTGAATGCCATTCCCGTGATGCACATCCCAGTCCAGCACCAGCACCCTGCGGACACCTTCACACGCCAGCGCCACGCGGGCCGCCACTGCACAGTTGTTGTAGAAGCAGAAGCCCTGAGCACGCGCACACTCTGCGTGGTGGCCTGGCGGCCGCACCACAGCCAGCGCACTCTGCACGTGGCCTTGCAGCACTGACTTCACGGCCTGTGGCAGGAGGGTGCGAGTGCGAGCGTGCGTGCATGTTTGTCTGTGCCTGTGAACAACCCTCAGCATGCACACACGCTGTGCCTGTGACCAAGGCGGTGTCACCACAACTAGTGCGCTATGCACGTGGCACGTGGGGTTTTTGCACAGAGCTTTGATGCACGCCAGAGCACTGGAAATTGAAAGACTACACTCATCTTTTGACATCTCAAGGGTTTTGTCAGGGACTGCAATGACATCACACACCGCGTCTTACTGAGTCTGAACACCCACATCCACACTCCCAGTCACACCCACACGCACACGCACGCACAATTCACATGCAGTCACAGAGCGCCCACACTCCCAGCCACACCCACACGCACACGCACGCACAATTCACATGCAGTCACAGGGCGCCCACACTCCCAGCCACACCCACACGCACATGCACGCACAATTCACATGCAGTCACAGGGCGCCCACGCAGGGCCTCACCTCCACGCAGCATCCGGTGGCCATTCGTGCAGCAGCAGCAGTGTCCTTGCAGGCGTACAGATCTAAACCCTGCGGCAAGCACCAGACACGTGTGTTCGGGTGTGTTTGTAAATGTTTGTGCGTGTCTGTGTGTTTCGGGCATGTGATTACTGTCCATCACGACCGAGGCCGTCCAAGTGACTTATAGCGCTTCGGAGTGTTTTCACTGTGTGAGAGTGAGCGGTGCCAGGAGTTAGCTACAGGGCAGAACAACAGCGTCTAGTCATTTTTTAGCTACAGAAAGCTAGGCTGCTTTGGGGTGTTCGTGCACTTTTTGTTTAAAGTTGAATGATCTGGTCGTCCACCCTCCTCAAAACCACCTTGCAGCAAGGGATGCTGACGCTGAGATTAAACTGGAACGAGGCCTGACACCGTGCCTCTCACTCTCACCGTATGGATGTACTCATCCTCCTCGTTTTCTGGGGGCCGCCCACTAAATACGGCTTCTATCTGCAAAGCAACAACAGGGGGTGGGTATGTAGCAAGTTTTTAGCACCACTGCCGCACGTGCAAAGCAGGTCAAGCGTTAATTGCTGGTGTGGTGCGGACTGAGTGGGGGAGGATAAGCGTGCTCGGTTTGTTTGTGAATCCTCCACAAAGCCATGATCTTTAGAAGCAAACAAGCGAATGGGTCCGACAGGGTCATTTACGAGCACGACAAGCATAAGATTAACAGGGAGAGCATGAGCTAGCAGGAGTGACACTGAGGGCATGCGACCTTGGTTGCACCCACATTTTAGCTGAGAAGCACAGAGCTGAAGGTGAAAGAGGTATGAGAGTACCCATATTCTTACACTCTTACACACACATGCAAACACCCACACCCACACCCACACCCACATACATTCACGCACATGCGCACGCGCACACACACACACACACACACACACAGACACAATCATACACACCTCGCAACGCCTAAATACGAGCATCTTAAAGGCTTCTTGGCGATTCCATGCTCTCACCTGAGACACGTGCTCAGGGCTACGGAGCACACATTTAAATGAATGAATGGCGCAGCTGCACCACACAGCGCACCCAAACTTATACAGGTGTTCCGTGTTCCATGCTTTCACCTGAAATACGTGCTCAGGGCTATGCGCTCTCAGCAGGTCCGTGTCGGATGCTGCGAGGCTGGGCACACGCCAGCAGCGTCCTAAAAGGCCCTCCTCCTCCAAAGTCATGTACATCTGCGCCGCAGATTGTTCACCACATATACATAGACACTTAAGCCTTTGTGTTAGCAACCAGCTCTCTGAAGCCTCATTTTACAGGTTGGCCAGAACCGTATCTAGGTAGAAACCGTATATCTGGTGATTTCTCTGCCTAAAATACCGTGTATACAATATACCCCGTTTACGTATAAGGTTCTGGCCAACCCTACGTAAAAGGTTCTGGCCAGCCCTACTCGTTATACAACCGGTGCGTATGAACATCAGCAAGATGGCCAACGTACATGGTGTTTATTTGCAAGCTTGGAATTGGTGTAGCGGTGTTCTGAACAACGATCAGTGCAATGTTAGGCTAACTCAGGAAGATGGCCAGGAGTTTGCAAATGCTGCTGAGTGCAAGGCAAGCATGCATGCTTGTTGGCTCTCTCTCTCATTGAGTGTGAATGCAGCAGCCCAGCACAAGCAAGGCGGCCCCCCTCAAAACAGACTCCTCTGCCTGTCACTTGCCTGGATGATGCGCTGTGGCTGCTCAAAGTGCTCTGTGTGTGTATGTGTGCGTGTGTAATTGCGTGTGTGTGTGCTTGTGCAGTAGGCCCAGCATGTAGGCAAACGTGGAACAGCAAGAGCAGGAGGGTGAGGGGCAGAGCGGTCAGACAACAAGTGGGCACAGGAAAAGGATTGGGTGCAGCAATCAAGTTTGTCGAGATGTGTAACTCCTCACTA
>Ga0307968_1000128_pt1:12500-15000 | contig 44519 bp, 46 predicted proteins | sample OrgLakmetagen650_FD_201834 | JGI IMG/M metagenome (GOLD analysis project Ga0307968, IMG submission 201834) | Saline water microbial communities from Organic Lake, Antarctica - #650 | ecosystem: Environmental > Aquatic > Non-marine Saline and Alkaline > Saline | place: Antarctica...
GAGCAGGCAGCAGCAGCTGCAGCAGAGGCTCGATTGCAGCGTGAGCAAGAGGCAGCAGCAGCAGCAGCAGAGGCTCAATTGAAGCGTGAGCAAGAGGAGCAGGCAGCAGCAGCAGCAGAGGCTCAATTGCAGCGTGAGCAAGAGGCAGCAGCAGCAGCAGCAGCAGCAGCAGCAGCAGCAGCAGAGGCACAATTCAAACGTGAACAAGAGGAACAGGCAGCAGCAGCAGCAGCAGCAGCAGCAGCAGAGGCTCAATTGAAGCGTGAGCAAGAGGAGCAGGCAGCAGCAGGAGCAGAGGCTCAATTGCAGCGTGAGCAAGAGGCAGCAGCAGCAGCAGCAGCAGAGGCACAATCCAAACGTGAGCAAGAGGAACAGGCAGCAGCAGCAGCAGCAGCAGGGGCTCAGTTGCAGCATGAGCAAGAGGCAGCAGCAGCAGCTGCAGCAGCAGCAGAGGCACAATCCAAACGTGAGCAAGAGGAACAGGCAGCAGCAGCAGCAGCAGCAGCAGCAGCAGAGGCTCAATTAAAGCAAGAGCAAGAGGAGCAGGCAGTAGCAGCTGCTGCAGAAAAGGTGAACAAATATAAACACACATGTGTACACGTTTGTTTAAACTGCCACACTCCTACATGCATACACTCGTAGACACACGCTTGCGCACACGCACACACTCATGCGTACACACACGCGCGCATGCACGCAGGCAAAAGCAGCCAAGCAACAGCAAGCACAGGCAGGGCCCCAGTCCTTTTTTCCCCCCATTCCCATCTCCAGCAGTAGCGTCAGCGCACGACGGCCAAGTGTGATGATAACAGGTACAATCTTTTTCATTGTTAAAAGGTTCGAGGGTGTACCTTCCTTACAGGTTGAGTCTTTTTGCAAAGAAGTAGTTGTATCGATGTGAAAAGTACCGTACGTCCATGGATACCACCCCCCCTGGAAAAAATGAATATTTTATGGCAAAGTGTGCAACCGCCCCCCATAAAAAAATCTTACAGTTTTGTACTGCAATTGCCCCCCCCTCCAAGGAGCCTCAAGGGCTGCAATTTGGCCACCCTCACCTCCCACAAACATAAGGAGGAAGGTTTACAAGAGAGAAAACCAATACCTCAATTCAAAAGTTAATGCCAAAGCTCTGAGTCACCAGTCAAGGACCATCAAAGTTTGTTCATTTTTCTGTCTCCCGCATTCTACTGTCACTATCAGCATCACTACTGCCTTGTCATTCCTGCTGTTACTCTCATTGCCACTCTCATAGCCACCGCTACTGCCCTCGCTGCTGCTGTCATTGTTGCTGATGCTGCTTGTGCTTGCCCCTGCTGCTGCTGCTGCTGCTGCTGCCTTGCTTGTGCTAGCATTTGTTGCCTGGGAACGGGCTACTTTGCTGCTGCTCCCTTGCTGCTGAAGCGCTGCTTTCTGCCCAGCTGTCACTCCTGGCTTGAAGAAACGGAGTGCACTCCGCTGAAACCTCCCGACGGGAGCAACAGGTGCAGGCGTGGCTGGGGCTGGGGGTGAGGGGCAGGGGCAGGCGGAGCTGGGGCTGGGGGGTCAAGTGCTCGGAAGGCTTCACTGCTCAAAACTTTAATTTCCGCTACCGCCCCACACCGCCCCCTTTAAAAATAAATCTATATTAAACCACCGCCACGTCACTGCCCCTACCAAAAACAATAATTAGGGGACGATGATTTACTTGTCGTACAGTAGGTACAAAGGTAGCCCAATATGTGCCCAAAGGAGCAGACTGACACCATTATTATTTGCGTGGATAATCAGCAAGGGGGTACAAATATGTCGCAGCCTGCTGTGGGCTTTTTCCTTTTGCTTTCAACACTAGCCACCACCCCACCAAACAGTTCTTGTGGTCCAGACTACGAGCTAAGGGTCAGGTTTACATCTTGGTGCAGGTGCTCAGCCAGGAGCGGGGCGGACACTGGCCGCTTCTACGGCACCCGTAGTAACGGAGGCAAGAAGCGTGAAAAGCAAGGTACCTCAGAGCCAAGACCCTCTCATCTTTACGCTGGCTCTTCTGTGGGCCGTTCTTGAGGCCTGGTTCTTTTTCCTGTGAACTTCATACAAATGCTGAAGCGAGACCATGCCATTCTGATTCCTCGGACTAGATCAGGCGTCTTTGAGGAAGTCTGTTATTTTTGAAGCAACATATTGGTTATCTCGCACCTCTACTAAGTATCAGCAGTGATCTACAGTTGGAAGGTAGCCCAGCAAAGGCTCAACGCTAGTTGGTCGCTGGGACTTGATTTTTGGGGTGGAACTGCATTGCCATGTGGCTGTGTGGCACTTACTATGAGTTGTACTTTTTGGTGACTTATACACAGGTTTCTAACTTCAAGTCTTAATTGTGCTTTCTGCAAGCATGAGAGCGTTGGTCAGTAGTAAGGAGCATCAATTATGGAAAGTTCATGACCGTTCTAATTGGATGGTTTTGGCACCAATACCAAATGGCTACGCACCTTCTCCTATATTTTCAGGTGACGATTGTCACCTT
>Ga0307968_1000128_pt1:20000-35000 | contig 44519 bp, 46 predicted proteins | sample OrgLakmetagen650_FD_201834 | JGI IMG/M metagenome (GOLD analysis project Ga0307968, IMG submission 201834) | Saline water microbial communities from Organic Lake, Antarctica - #650 | ecosystem: Environmental > Aquatic > Non-marine Saline and Alkaline > Saline | place: Antarctica...
TTCTGAAAGTGAAAAGGGGGGATCACCGGCAGGGCAACAGCCAGGGGTGCCAAAGCACGCACCCCCCACCGGGCTTGGTCAGGCTGAACCCCAACAAGGGAGGGGGTACTCAGCAGCAGCTCCGTCGTCTCCTGCAAACGGAGGAGCGGTGCAAGAAAGGGTGAGTGAGGGTAGGACCCTCTCATGCACAGAAATCTTGGCACCTTGTAACATATTTAGGGTTGGCCAGAGCCATACATACGTACGTGAATATGGTGTGCATTCCTTATTCCTGGCAGGAGAGTCAACGTACCACCTACGGTCTTGTACGGTACAATTACACAGTTCTGGCCAACTCTAGACACATTACTAGGCGCAGATTCACATGAGTTAGGATTGGGCCATCGCGTGCTTCTAGTCGTCAGTTCCGAGTGAGGGTCACACACAGCTTTGAAGGTGTGTGTGTATACATGTGTGTGTATGTGTGTGTGTGTGTGTATGTGCTCACGCTATTGGGTGTGCGCATGTTCATGGCTGCAGACTCCGACCAGCACAACCAGCAGCGAGGGTAACCAATGCACTTTTGAAGCCATGTGTGATGCGTTCCAGAGTCATAGCACGGTCAAACGCACCATCATTGTTACATGCAGAGATTGTCAGGCATGGCTTCTTTATTCACGCGCGCGTATTGAGGATCTCATCACGCTCGTGACATGATGCAGGCGCGGGTGTGATAAGTGTGATGACGCGCCAGCAGGTTGTGCAGAAATGCAGCCTCACATTATGTAGTGGCCAAACGAGCAATCGCTGCTCAGTTATAGTCGAGCGTATCTTGTGAGTCCAGAGGTCAGCAGCAAGCACAAGCCCCACACCCTCCTTGGGCCAAGCTCGCGATTCCTGCTTCCTCACTCTCACACGCGAGCATGCAGTCAGTCGTGTGTGTGTGTGTGTGTGTGTGTGTGTCTATGTATGCAGAGACCGACCAGCACGGCCAGCAGCGAGCGTGTGCCCCACACCCCTCTCAGGCCACGCCTGCTGCAGCCGGACGCGCCACTGCCTCAGGCCCTGCCAAAATCTGGGCTGCACCATGCCATCAACGAGCAGCAGGTGAGCGTGCTCTGACCAGTTCCTACTATGCTCTGAATGAGTAGAAGGAACTGATTTTGGGAACTTAGCAGGTGAGCACATTTTTTGATGTGCTTGGTGCAAGAATAGGCATTGTTAATGGCACGAGTTCTTAATCTAGTCCTCTGTCCAGAAAGGATTATTGGATTCTGGAAACCTAGCAGGTGAGCTCGCTATTTAATGTGCTTGGTACAAGGAGAGGCAATGTTTGCTTAATTTATCCGGCTGGGGGGATGTGCGAGATGTGGCTGGACTGGAGCAGCCTGGCATCCAAATCCATGCCATAGGTTACTGCAGACAAAGGCATAAGCATTTGTAGCCTGGCATCCAAATCCATGCCATAGGTTACTGCAGTTAAATGCATAAGCAAACTGTAGCCTGGCATCCAAATCCATGCCATGGGTTACTGCAGTTGAATGCATAAGCAAATTGTCTCCAGGCATCCAAATACATGCCATGGTGGATGGCAGGCGAATGTATGAGAAAGCATTTGTATCTCACTCTTAGCATATGAAGCAGTAGGTAGCAAGATGAAGGGGTCTGTGGTTTCAGTGTTGACTGTGGCCCATGCATCTTGGCCACGTATCTGGGTCATTCTACATCAACAAGCAATGCTCCCTACAGCCCATGCGTCCAGTTTACTTTGTGTCCTTAATTTGTTCGTCCTGTATAAGCTCAAGCAGATTGCAGGTGTTGCTAGCTGTAACTCACAATGCAGCTGTAATTCCGCAAGTAAATAGTCCTGTATAGGCTCTTGTTTAAGGAGCGCAGACTTGTCAGACGAGCTCGAGTTGAACAACATGTATAGGGTTGGCCAGAACCTTATATTGACGGTGTGTATACGTTTTTTTGGCAGGGAATTCACCAAGTATATGGGCAAATACAATGTATGTACACTGTTCTGGACAACCCTGAACACGTGGTGTGCTCCTGTGCTGCTCAGCAGCTCCTATTTTCTTGTGTGCATACTTTTGCACTGAAAGTGCTGATCAGGCAATACAATCGCACACACTCTCATGCACACTTGTAGTACGTACGACAATTAGTCTATACACCACGCCATTGTTCTCCCCCTGACCGGTCTGTTTATACTCGTGACCAGGGATGGTGCAAACGGTCATTTGGGACGGTCAATGCAGTAGAATACGCGTTAAATACGCAATATGCGTATAATACGATCGTATTTTTAAGCATCCTTGGGAGTGCCGATTTTTGACCCAAAATGGACCCAGTTCGCCCCAAAATCGCCCAAAGTGTTTCCAATTCTTTTCCATTAAATTATATGTTTTGTTATACTAGTTACACTATATAATGGCATTGGAAGCTCGCTGTGAGGTCGTTTCTGGGCGAAGGGAAAAAGGCAAAAAATCGCCCAAAAACGGTCAAAAACGGTCAAAATTGCAATCGTACGTTACAGCCCAATTTGTTTAATACGGTTCAATACGCGTTAAACCCTAATAACATCACATCCCCGCTCGTGACCTAAAGGCTGCATGCAAAAGGCTACCTCTCTCAAAACTCACAGCACACCTCAAGCACGGTGGATTGTTGAAGTTGATGCTGAGCATCGCAGGTGTGCCATTTTGTACTATGCCCACTAATGAGGGTTGAGTTCCTCCCCCAGCACCCGTAACACAACTCAAGCCTGCATGCAGGCAAACATACAAACACACATACATGCACAAATCAGCACACACACACAACGTCAAACACGCTCGTTCTCTCCACGCAGGAGAATTGTGCCAACGGCAGTAGGGGAAACAGCCGTGGCAGCCGCCCACCGAGCCAACCCCACCCTCACAAACCTGCTGAAGAAACCCTGATGCTGGCAGCCGCCTCCGCTGACCACCCTCCTCCATCCTCAAAACCCTCTTCTGTTGTCACTCCTGCGCATTCCTCACTGCATTCCTCGTTGCACTCCTCCGTCGGCAGCACACGCACTGCAGCACCACGCTTGCTGAGCGGGGCGGCGTCGCGTGCTCCTCCACAGCTGGTGTGTGTACTTCACTGTGTGTGTGCGTGCGAGTGCGTGTGTGTGTAAGTGTAGAAGTTGGTGTGAGTGTGTACACTGCTTAGCAATAATGCAAGCTTTTTAGTTTGCTCTTTTTCCTCTGCTGCAGTTTATAATGTGGCTTACAATTGCTGCACTTTATAATGTGGCTTACAATTGCTATAGATGATGTACGTTGCCACCTTGCATGAAACACCGCAGGGTACGTTTGCATTGAATATACCTCTATTTTGAGCCTGCATATGCAATGCAGGGTTGGCCAGAACCGTATATTTGGTGATTTCCCTGCCAATAATACCATATATAAACTGTATATATATATGTGGTTCAACAACCTAATTTTCAAATATGTGCAATCCTGATTTTGATTAGGGTCTCTTAACTTCTGTCCAAAGCATGTGCAAAGTGTATGACCCTTTTGTCGCAACTCTCTCTCTCTCTCTCTCTATTTCTGTCTCTCTCTCTCTCTCTCTCTCTCTCTCTCTCTCTCTCTCTCTCTCTCTCTCTCTCTCTCTCACACATATACACACACACATACCATGCAGACTTTGGTTCAGTCCGCAGCCCCAAAAAAATCTTTTAGTTTCACACTCCCGCATCAACCCCGCACCCTGGAAATATTTAATTTACACCAACCCCGCACAGGGATTTTTGCCTGACAGGCTCCAAAATACGCCAAAAATTCCCGTTTTTAAATCCCGCACCCCCAAAATAAATAGATATTTTTCGTGCACGCAGTCACCCCGCAGGGCAAAAACGATATTTTTGCGCGGTGATATAAAGTCTGTACGGTACACAACTTCTGCCTTGATCCCTGTCCATTGTACCTGCAATGTGTGCAGCATCTGTTTCACATCCTGTGCTCGGACCTGCCTCATTCTGTTCCCGAGCTGAGCCTCAATCTGTGTCTGAATCCGTCTACATCTTTGTTAGGGGCTTGTGATATTCTGAGTCTTCTACGTGCACTCTCGGTTCATCCAGCATTAACAATTGGCATTCACTTTTTTGGCTTGTTTGAACAAGTCCTTCCTTGACTGGATGATATCAATAGAATCACAAAGACAGCAATTATCAGTTCTGAATTAAAGTGAGGTGAGCCGTCTACGTTCTGGGTACCACAAACTTCCCCCTCCGCAAAGGCAAAAACTGAACTGACGTATCAACTATCCAAACTTGTTTTTGCCTAATCATTCTCAGCCACAATTAAACAGGCATGTACACACAAATACACACATAATTACCCACTTGACCAAACAGGCACGTACACACAAATACACACATTATTACCTACCCACCACATCCGCACACCTTAATCCTATCTCTGATCCAAACAAGTATCGCCTCCGTCTCCATCGCCCCCCCCTGCTCAAAGACCAGCATACCACCACGTGCTATTGAGTTAAAAGCTCGTCAGACACAACTGCAGGTCATACACATGCATGGTTTGATAAGTGCTCAATGCGATGCTTAAGAGGCTGCCAGTTGAAATATATCTTGATAACAGACAAAACAGATGCCCCGTCAGCATGCATCAAGGAAAAACCCAACAATTGTACTCATGCCAGCTTAAGCCCCCCCGATAGCAGGTTTTCTTGCATGAGACAAAGTGTGAGCGTTTAGAAGCAGGAATTAAGACTATGCTGGAAAAAGGGGTGAATCAAGGAAAGGTTCCACTTCAGTGCCCCCTCTAATTGGTCACACCTCAAATGCAGACCAAAACAATCCCTCCGTCATACTTTGGGTGTCACTGCAGAACGAGCTGATCAAAACTATGCCTCCGTCTTATTCTGGGTGTCACTGCAGAACGAGCTGATCAAAACAATCCCTCTGTCATACTCTGGGTGTCACTGCAGAACGAGGTCCCTCACCAACAACTCACCTCAAGTGCAGACGTCAAATGCAGCTGCCCTCACCAAAACTCACCGCAAAGGCAGACGTCAAAGGTTCCCCTGACCCCACTGTTACTGCTCCTGCAGGATGAGCACATAGAACTGCCCCCCTCCAAATACCTGACTCCAGCTGCTGCACCTCGGCCGCCGATCAATGGTGGTCGTGGACAGGGTAGCCCAGCAGGGCAGCAGGTACGGAATATGTGTAGGGTTGGCCAGAACCCTATGTACGGTGTTATTCTTGGCATGGATGCCACAAAATCAGGGTTGTTCAGTTCAGGGTTCGGTCAAAAGTTCAGGTTCACGCATTTGTACAGACCCTAAAATTGTTGCTCGCTAACATTTAAAAGATCGTCAAATTTCAAGCCATTTTTTGTGTACTGATTATTATAACAGTTTATACTTTATACATTAAAAACAACCAGGCATATCTTGGAGGAGTATGATCACGGAAACCAGCAAAATCCTCCATTTTCAAAGTTGCACATTCAACTGCTTAAAGAGTTCGAGGATTCTAAGACTTTCACAAACTTTATCACACCTTTGCTCCTTAAAAGAGGAACCGAACAACCCTGCATCAATATACGGTTATATACAGCGAAATACAATTCTAGCCAACTCAAATATGTGGGTGGACACGCAGACAGCAAAAGTTAGTTTCACACCAACTAGAAAAAGGAAGCCAGGAGTGGACTGCAGGTGTGACCATCGGTATAGGAGTGGCTTTTGAGAGCAAGGTATTGAGGGTAATACAACGGGCATGTCCTGTTGAGCTCTTGTTACTTTGCCACGGACGTGCTTTCAAGAGTGTTTGTGTGTGCTCGAATAGAAAGTGCATAACATAGTTGCCCTACCTTAGCCTCAATAAACCCTCCTCATTTCCCACCTGCGCAGAGCTTAAGCAACACAGTAGCGGCATGCACGCCTGTCCATAGAACATGTTCTCAAGCTTCAAAAATTATCACTGGACTCACAGCTGGCTTATAAGACCCTTGCTCTATGAAAAAGTATTACACCTTCTCCGCCAAATCTACATCCTGCCAGCGTTCCCGTAAGGTCAGGCGAGCGATGGAGATTTTTCAGAGCAGCTTAACATGACATGTCAAAAGTGTTTATAGTTAGACATCTGTGTGAGTCTTCCTCCGGAACTTGCACTCTCTGCAGGCTGCACCTGACAGGTACTAGCCGATGTCGCTTTTCAGGGCAGATCATCATGGCATATCAGAACTTTTTGAGTTATTCATATCTAGGGTTGGCCAGAACAATACTTTCATTGGTATATACGGTGTACATACGGTATTTTTAGCATGAAAGTTTTCGTACATACGGCCATATACGGTGCAGATATACGGTTCTGGCCAACCCTAATTATATCCTCCCTGGCAATCCTCGTGCTCTGCAGGCTGTGTCCGCCAGGCAAGCCAAAGGAAACCCCCAGGGCTCCCAAGGTGGCGTGGCAATTGATCGCGCAGAGCTGGAAGAGAATTGGGACAGCGATGAAGAAGAGGAACAGGTGAGTGGGAGCCTCGTCTCCAATGGGGTCAGTAGGGAGGGGGGAGCTTGGCCCTGAATTCTTTCTCTCCCACTTTCTTTGCGTACTAAAAGTGCCTCGGTCATATTGATCTGTATCTTGTCTCCCTCTTTTACCATGGCCAGTCTGCCTGCTTTCTTTGACCTAACTTTCTTCTTCGCGTACTGAGTTTGTCTTCTTTTTAGATCCTGGCTTTGTCACCCTCTCCTTCAACTGCCCACACACATCCTTACCCTTGTCCCCCTTGTCCCTCATGACTTTGCTCCCCTTTTGCTGCGCAGGAGCAGGAGCAGCCGCAAGAGCAAATATCAGATGCCAAAGCCCATTTTCGGGTGCGGCAGCAGGCATCAAACCAACAGCAGCAGCAGCAGCAGCAGCAGCAGGCACCCCAAGGTCAGGAGCACAGAGGCCCAGTGACTCCCACCCTCCGGGTTTGTCCACAAAAGCAGCAGCAGGAAGCTCAAGAAGAAGCGCAGGAGGTGGCTGCAAGCAATTCGTGGGATGACGATGATGCTGATGAGGAGGATTCTGGAGTTCACCTGACACAGGCGACATTGCAGTCACAGGTAGGTCCCTGAAGACCATTGTGTGTCAGTGTGTGTTGTGAATGCGTGTGTGTTTGAGTACATGTGCATATGTGCGTGAATGTGTGTGTGTTTGAGTACATGTGCATATGTATGGATGTACGCGAGTTTACTGTGTGTGTTTTGTACTATTACCTCTGTTTCCTCCAGGAGCTGTTGTACAGGAGAACGCTTTCTGTTCATCGGCTAACAGCAATGCATGCAGCAGTGTGTGTGGGCGCAATCTGTGTGTGTGTCCCCTCCCTACACACAGGCGCTACAGGCCCAACAACCCTTACCTCTAGCAGCCGACAAGAGGAGGCAAGCTGAGGCGCCGCACCCGCCGCAGCCGCCAGCGGCAAGCAGGGCTAAACCCACACCCCCTCCTCTTTCTGCAAACAGAGCAGCAGGGGGCACGGCAACGGCAAAGGGTCGTCAGCTGCGTGTGCATGAGCAGCCTGACGTGAGGGTTGCTGTGAACAGGGGGCTGAGGGAGGAGAAGAAGCGGACGGATGGGGGGATTGTGGAGGATAAGAACTGGGTGGAGGAGAACTGGGACAGTGATGATGCGTAAATAGGTGTAAATAGGTGTACGGGGAAAAAAGGAAAGCATCTCTGCCCGCCAATCAGCCGGGTGTACTGCATTGCTGCTGTTGCTGCTGCTGCTGCGGCTGCTGCTGTTCTTGTGTGTCCGGTGGATTTTGCTGGCAGGCTTCTAGTGAGCAAACCCCTGGTGATTGCAAGTTTGCTATGAGAGGGGACTAAGGATATGAACTCAATCGTCTATTTGCGTTCTTGGGCTCCTTGTCTGAGCGTTTCACTCACCCAGATGTTACTACGGGTGTCGTGACGGTATCTATACATGAGCTTGAGTTTATTGACAGCTATCACATCCGCTGCAAAGAGCGCAGGATGATCACAAAGAAGATCTTAAGCACTTTTTCCAGATCCTGAGGTATGATGTTCTGCAAGAAAGCACGTTATTGTCAAGCATCAAACTGTCTATATTTTGTGATTTGGCGGAGGTTTTAAACCTAGTGTTTAAGTATCAATGAGCAATGAACTGCACTGAGTATAACTTTTCCATGAACGTGCAAGTGGTTTCTACAGCCTACCTAGTTCTTGCTCAAAAGGCTCCAGCTTGAAGATACTAGTGCCACCCACTCCCATAAGGATGGTGTGGAGGGTAACAGAGGCTCCTTGTAGGGTGGAGCAGAGGCCTTTATGCTGTTCCTGCACGGCGCTCAACTGGTTCTGTGTTCTAGTGTCTTCACAGTACTTAATCTTGATGAGGTGAATGTCACGTTGAAGAATGCTGAGATCTTTGGGTCGGTGCTGTCTGGGGAAGCAAGGTGGATCTGCTAAATGGCTGGTTTTTGTGGAGATGGGAGCAACCAGTACAGCATCCGGACGACTGGAGGTAAACCTATTTTTGACTGAGAAGCGAGGTGGAAAGAGCCACTTTGGTATAATCCTGGTTTCTGCTGTATCAGGAATCTGAAGATGTTTTGCATGGCTATAATCAACTAATCAACTATTTTATAATGTTCGCGGTGGAGGAGCTTTACAGTACTCGGTACCAAAGTGGCTCCTTTTCCTTAATTAATGTGAAGAGTGGTTTTCACTGCCTGCGTAGTTTTTCTTTTCTATAATGTTAGCTTACACACCATCAGATCTCAGAACAAACATACAAGCTAAATTCTTGCATACAATGCATCGCTAGAAATATCTGAGCCATACTCCTGGTGGTGTGCAGGTCTTAGCCTTTCAACTACCTGATCCCTGTGGATGTGTGCCTTTGCTTCCATTGGTGGAGGTGCAAATCGCGATAATTAACAGTCTTTCCTAAACCATGCTTATAATATTAACACTATCTACGCGCTTTTCTTGTCCTTTTTCTGCACTTATAAGTCTAACAAATTTAACGAGTTAAGCAGTATACCATTGGGCGGGCAAAATTGCGGAACTGCTACAAGATGAAGGGGGGGGGGTGAGAAAACGTGGGTGCCTGTTCATTTTGTAATTACATAATGCAGCAATCCTTTTGCATGTCAGGGGGCAGTCCTTCAAGGAGTTCCTTGGGTAAGTCCTTCAGCAAGTCAGGGGGCAGCTCAAAGTTTTCCAGGTCCTCTGGATTGAAGCCGTCTCCTGGTTCACCTGCAGCAACGGACAAAAGACTTGCTTTGCAAACATCTGAGAAGGACTCAGTTTTGGCATTAACTGTCCATGCCCATGAGCCATAAAAGATAAAAGGGAAATGCAAGCACTGTCAACAACAACAACTCACCACGATTATTCCAATAATTTATATAATTGAGGAGTCGCATCGGTACCATAGAAAATAGAGACGCCACTGCATTACACTAGAGAGGAAAAATTAAGTAGACACGTCTAAATAAGCACCGAGTCAACACTTGCATTGCCTTGTGTTCTGGCCTAGTGTACTTGCCCTGGATTAGGTGTTGCACCCCAGCAAGCTGTTCTCTTGCCGCGGGTTGCACCATGACCTCAAACTACCCTGTTGCGTGACTGTAACAGACAGAGCCCTCACGCACTGCCCACTTGCCGCTCACTGTTGTCTCTCAAGACACTTCACTCTCAGGACAAGACCTGACAGGTTGATGTTCACCCAATCTCCTTCAAACTTACAGTGCCCATGCACAACTCACCGTTTTCTCCCGAGGCACCTTCATCCGAAAACATGCCTGACTGGTTGATGCTTCCCCCTATCTCCTCCACAATGGCCGCAGGAGGATCTCCGTACTTTTGCATCTGAACAAGCACCAGCAAGGCAGCATATCAGTACGTCTGAAAATGCAAGTGCAGAAAGGTCTCCATACTTTTGCATCACTTAAACATTTGCCTGTATCAAAGCATCACGCCTTCAATAGTGAGTTCAAGAGTCAAGATGCGTCTTGAGCAGCGTGCTAAATAAAGGCTAAGCAAACCTTTGCTGGTTTTCACTTGTGGCCACGCGGCTTGCACAGCAAAAGGTGGGCAAAATAGATGGCCCCTTACAAAGCCTAGTTATCAAGTTTAATCCACTCCTGGCACCTGGTGATGTTAATGGTTATTTCTGTATCATAATTATCATAATTTCACACATCACAGCACCCTTGACACACTGCTCTGTGTTGAGTGTGCACACGCAGTACCGTGTCGGTGCACACAAGCCGTTCATCGCTCACCTCCTGTATCAGGTCGGTCAACTTGGCAAAGTTTTCGGGGTCCTCGTCATACTGGGTCACCACTGCTTGAATGGCCTCATACTGCAGAAGAGAAGAGGTGTTCAGAGGAGGCGGTCGGATCTTGAGCTCACATCAAGTCACACCAATACCTGCAACACCAACACCTGAAACACCAATACATTATCCAGACTCTTGGGTCTGATTTGTGGGTTATGATTAAAGGGTTGACCTCTTTGTTGATCTGAGGGATGTTAAAATGAGTATGCTAGATGACCAATTTAAAAACAGAGGCATAAGAGAGGGTTCATTTTGGCTTTCTCAATAGCTGAGCCTATGCGTCATTTTTTTTAAAAGATGACAGATAGCTGAACAACCATAGCTAGCGCACTGCACTCTTCATCTTGCTCGGTTAGAGGCAGCATACAGGCAGGTCTCTTGACACATTCATTTGCAGCAGGTCAATATTGTACAGCCTACTCTTGACAAGTTCAGGAGTTTGAGTGCTTCAAGCCTTCTTAATTAAAGAGACGTTCAGGTCTCAAAGACAGTCAAACTGTGGAGCCTACTCCTGACAGATTTGGAGGAATTTGAGTGCTTTTAGCCTACTTAATTACATGAGACATTCAGGTCTCTGAGACATCTACTTGCGGCAGGTCTGAGACATTTATTTGCGACAGGTCAACACTGTGAAGCCTTCTTAGCTGCATAAAAGAAACAAGATTGATCAACTGATGCTTGTGTTCTCAACAATTTGTAAAAAGGATCCTCAATTGTTTGGTTCCAGTTATTGTCAAGTTCGATTATTTGAGGCAGCTTTTTCATTCCAACAACTAAGTTCATATTTTGGTCATCAACATGATGCACCGTCTCTGATTACCTTACTGCTCCTTACAGTTTGCGAGTCCTATATGACAAGGTGCCAAAAAAATTACAATAATGAATGTGAGCAATAAGGTTTTGCGAGGCACCTCAATCAATGTTTATTTTTGCAAATTTGTGCAATTTTTGGGGGGGACTGTGTCCCACTCACTGCTGCTGCTGGAGCTGGAGCTGCTTTTGCAGAATTCATAATAGCTGCCTGCTGCAAGCCGGAGTTACTGCTCTGCCATGCATGCGCATTCTCTCGTGAATGGGCTGTGTGCTCTAAACACAATTTTGGTCTGCCCACTGTCCTCTGACAGGGCCAAGGGAGAGTTCTGCTTGTAAGCAACTCCATTGCTCAGCCCCAATTAAGGCCACTTCCACTGCTTGAATCTGCCCACTGCATGGTGCTTGCTGTGGACGGGTGTCAACACGAGGACCAAACACATCACCGCACCAATCAACCATGACCACGCAAATTGTATAAATCGCCGCACTAAAAAGTAAGATTTTTGCGAGGTCTGGGGTAACTTGCTTTTTATTCGTATCAGATTTTGCGAGGAACCCGATTGATTATTCAATTACGCACAAAACAACCAGTGTCAGTACGTTATCAAAAATCCTTGGAATGGAAGATTTGTTTTGCTTTATAGTATATTTCAAACATTAGGATCCACATGCTTACTCCGTTTTCAAGATAGCTCTATCTCGTACCTGGTCATGGTAGCGTTTGGCCTCTTCTGCTGGCATGGAGGTTGACTCCAGCCAAGGGGGGTACTTATCGCGAATTTCCTGAAAGCATAAAATTGACAACACACACACCATCATCATTGTAAGAATCTTGAGGCGTGAGGCAGAAGGGGGTTGAGTGGCTGAAAGCCTGTTTGCATTGATGAACGATTTGAGCTTATGAACTTCTTGACCTGCACGTGATCTCAGGAATTCCGGTTTTGTTATTACTAATGTCAAAATTCACACAATAATATTACACGCATATGTATAATGCTGTAGACACACACAAGATATTACACGCACGTGTAATGATGTTATAGACATACGCAAGTAAAAAAATATTACACACACGCAATGTGAAATAATGCTGTAGACGCACGCAAGTAAAAAAAGAAAGTATAATATTACACACATGTGGTAATAATTTGCAGATTAATAAGCGACCACTTCTACTTGCCATAAGTGGGGTATACAGAAACTCTTCATAACACATATCATATGTGTGTTTGTGTGTTTGTGTGTGTGTGTGTGTATTCGTGCGTGCTAGCTTCTAATTCTGCTCGCCTTTAGTGGGGTGTACAGCACGTCTTTGCTCAGCAGCTGTCGCATGATCATGTCCACCATGCCGCTGCCCATGCCACCCTCTCCTCCTTCCCCGTCTCCACCCAACCCTCCTGTGAGTGTACATGTTACATTTTCAAGTGTGTGTGCGTGTGTGTGTGTGTGCTGCGTGTAGGGGATTTGTTGTTGCCCAGTTGCGTATTTTGCATGCATGACCTCCGTAGCTCATGCCATAGGCCTACACCAGAGAAAGTCATTCTTAGCACCTGCCACACCCAACGACCACTGAGCCCCCCAGTCCCTCCGATTAAGCAAGACAACCAAACATTTCCAAAAAGAGCTCTTATGATTATTAAAAAGATAAGCTGTATTAATACCTGCCGCACCTAACAGACCACTCAGGCCCCCCAGATCCCCTCCCAAGGCGGAGAGCAGTCCTCCCCCTGTTGAGGGCTGTGCACCTCCTCCCGCTGCCTGACTGGAAGCACTCTCGGGGCCTCGCTCACCCCTACACGCATGAAAGGGGCACTTGTGGGTTGCAAGCAAGGGGGGGTGTTGCTGCCCACTCACTTATCTTGCGCTCCATCTTCCTACCTATTCATCCATCCATCTGTCCTTCTGGCTATTCGTCTATCAACTACCAACCTACTAACCTACCAACCAATCTACCTACCTACCTACCACCTGGGCGCATTGGTACAAAGCAGCATAGTGGACAATAGAGTTCACATGAAAGGTGAAAAAAATGGAAGCTTTATTGCTTTCAGAAGATCGAAATCCCAATTTTTGTCCCCCTGCCGCCACTTCAACAAACGCTTCTTAACAAGTCTAACAACATTGTGCTTTTGCAGGGATTAGTGTGAGCACGTTGTGTGTGGGCGGCTGGAGGTGGATCTGCATTAGAGAAGCGGGCCTTCACACACAGCACCGCCAGCTGGTCTTCCCACCTTAGTATCAGGATAGCCCAACTTGTTTAAGGACTTTTTTTAACCAGCCAGATATGTATGGCGTGGCCTCTTTTGTGGCTAAGTGCCTAGCCCTTTTCCCTTGAATTTTCTAGCACCTAATTGGTTTGGTTAAAGGCTTGGTTTGGTTTAAGGCACGCTTCCGCTCAGATGCCCCCCAGAGGCATATATAACGATGTAACCTTACCTTACCTTAGAGAAGCGGGGCAACCAGAGCGCTCTTGGATATACCCATAGCTAGTCACACTAGAACAATTCTATTTGTCTCAGCAGTTTGAGAAATATGTGAATCCTGCATACCGTACCTTTCCAAATTCACCCCGGGTAAATTTCGTTTTTGCCCTCCGGCGTGATATCGGTATCGTTTATTACATATAAATTCAGAGGCTCCGGGGTTTCCGGGGTTTGGCGAAAATTAAGTTGGTGGGTGGCTGAACAGCGATGAGCGAAGGCCCTCCCGCCCCCCCCGCTCCCCTCCCAGGCCCCGCCCCAGCCCCAGCACCAACACCAGCCCCAGCATCAGCAGCACCGGTTGCGCCCAAAGGTGTGTTCCAGCGGACGTTTAAAAGCATTTTTGTCAAGTCGGCAGCTACAGCAGAGGAAAAAGCAGTGTTGCAGCAGCAAAAGGAGGAGCAGCAGAAAGCCAACCTAGCCAGGCTGCAGCAGGCAAAAGAGGAGCGGGCTCAGCGTGAAAGCAGAAGCACACATGCACAAGCACAACAAGCGTGAACACGCACGCACACGCACATGCATACGCACACGCACACACACAACAGGTGTGAAACAAAAACACACACGCACATACACACACGCACAACAAGCGTGAGACAGAAACCCACATGCACACGCACAAACGCGCATGTGCACGCATACACACACTTGTACAGGCACTGGCTGGGCTAAATGCCCACCGGGGTTGGTGCAGGGAAGGCTAAATTATTTATTTACAGGGTCCGAAGTTTCCCGGGGTTACCTTTAATATTTCTGAGGTTTGGGCACCGGGGTGAGTACGGCAAGGTACGGTAGCCAACATTTTAGATTGTGACAGCAGACTCAGTCCTTCCATCAAGAATGTAGAAAGGTAGGCAGAAGCAGTCAGAAGCTGCCACTGCTCCAGAAATGCAGAGTTCGTGTTGCACAACTGAATGAAGAGGGCGCTGCTCCTCATACTTTGCCCTGTCCCTCATCGCAGGTCTTTCTCGCTAAAACACACAGACACACATATACATGCACATACTAGCATGCAAACACACATCTACCTCGCAAACTTAGATTGTGCCGCCACGGTACGCTTGGTGTGCTCCATAAGGCCTTGTATGGTAGAAGCGGGCCTTACCCCTCCCTCAGCTGATGCTCCAGGAGTGCAACCAGAAGTGGATGGCTGCGTTGCTGCTGCTGCTGTTGCTGCTGAGCTACTGTTGCTGCTGCTTGGGGGGGGCCTTTCACCTGCGATTTGCATTTTGCTGCTACCGTTCTAAGGTGCCCGAGGTACAAACCAATACAGCACTTGTTCTAAGGGTGACAGAACATAACATTGCGTAGTGCACAGCTCGGTGCTGCTTTCGGGAGAAGTGTACTGACTGGGGGTGCATTTA
>Ga0307968_1000128_pt1:37500-44519 | contig 44519 bp, 46 predicted proteins | sample OrgLakmetagen650_FD_201834 | JGI IMG/M metagenome (GOLD analysis project Ga0307968, IMG submission 201834) | Saline water microbial communities from Organic Lake, Antarctica - #650 | ecosystem: Environmental > Aquatic > Non-marine Saline and Alkaline > Saline | place: Antarctica...
ACGTATAATTTTTGGGGTGGACACCCCTCGAGGGCCCCCCCCCCCCAAACCCCCCTTTTAGTGCCCCCATCTAAACGAAAAGGGTTACCAATCTGCTCCTTTTTTAAGCAGGCATCCATCTGCATACTCATCAAGACTTAAAACTGAAGTGTTGCAGAGTTATGGGGCAATAACTGAGATACGGACGCCCGTGCACACGTGACCTACCAGGCACCCATAACTGGCGTGCACAGTCCAACATTGCTTCCATTTCTTCAGAATTCCACTGACTATCTCATGCTGGCACAATCCTGTAAGTTTGGGGTTAATTGCTTTCATTGGCTTGACTCACCCCACGGCCTGCACCCGAGTGCGTGTGCCTCTTGACTTTATTTTGGACATGTCCACAGACCTCCCTTTTTACCCGATTCACTCAAAAGGGTGCCAATCGATTGGGCTTGAGGATTCCGATGCTATATATAAAATTATGTAGCAAATTTTTGGAGGGGGGGTCCAAAAGACTCTGGACCCCCCCGACCCCCCCCCGATTGGACCCATATAAATATACCAGTTGATAGCTCTCAACGCCAGTAATCTGAATGTATAAAATTCAATCGATTTGACACTTATCGTCCAAGTGTAGTTATGCTTCCTACACCCTCCTGATGCCTGTCCAATTTTTTTCCAACCGCCTCCTGGGTAATTGCTCAAAAATTGTCAGGAAAGCATGGACACATTGGAATGTCATGTAACGAAGGTATTGAAAGCCAAGTGGGTCAGGCCGGCCGAGAGCCCAGTGTTTGACCTTTGGTTACAGATGCCCAAAATCCATAACTTGCTTGTGGGAAGAGCCTGCCTTTAAGGACATTTAAGGAAGAGAGTTTTGAAGCAAGTGATAACAAATTGACAGATAGCGCATGCGAGCTTTACCTGATTTCAACCCTTATGTTGTAAACGCAAACAGGGTTAAAAAAATCTACCGTGGTTAACTCGGAATTTGTAAGTCGGTTAACTTAAATTGTAAGTCGGTTAACTTTGTTAATTCGTTGTAAATGCGCCGCAAGACACCGATCTCTGTATATTCCCCCGAAAAAAAACAAAATTCTTTAACAAAGCGCTTTTGCACGGTCTATTGTGACCATGTATAGACGGCTGGAGGATAGGACTTGCTAGGGAAACTCCGCTAGTAATGCTCTCGTCTAACGCTATTTTTGCAGCGTAGATACTGGACGGATAGAGCCCAACCATGATCCACGGAGCTTTTTTCGGTGCTTTCTGAAGATCAGTTCCCCTTCCATTCCAACATTTTGCTCCCACATATCGCGTCACAACAACTTCATGCTGCATGCAGGGTTTCAATTGATGACAGGTAGATCAATATAAGATAATGTTTCTGGAAAAATACATCGCCGGATTGTTTACTATTTACTAGTAACAGCTCTATCTTAAAGGAATTCCATCATCAGGAGCGTGCAGCAGAGATTGGAGCAGAAAGCAGCTTTCTTATAAGCACCCAAATTCTTATTACTTATAAGGATAGGAGTGATGCGCGTTCGTCAAAAACATCTTCGCGTTGCTGTCCCACCTTTGGTAATAAGCTGGCAGCGACGTCCTCGGTAATATTGATGTCAATTAACGCAATACAACTACGGCGTCTCTTTAGAAATACTGCGCTGGTTCTCGCCGGGTCATCTCTACAATCGTCTGAAGAGATATATCTCAATTATGAGGCAGGTGGACTCCATTTTGATGGGAGCTGAATATTCAAGCGCCAAGCACCAAGATCTGTATTATAGTGGCAGAAACAGAGACACCTGTGCTGCAGCCTTGTGCAAGGCCTTTTAAGCAACTTATGCTTTACATAAGGCCTGTACTAAATGCAATGCCACTGTTATCATGATAAAACAATTTCTTCATGCTAGCTGGTTCACTGGATTAACTGATATGTTTAAACAAATTATATAATATAAAAATGACGTCGATAAATGCCGATGCAACAGCTCCAGTTCCTCCTCTCGGTCCCAGTCCCATGTCTTCCGGCCTTTCCACTCCTGTGGGGGAGCGTGCGGACGGCCTCATTGACGAGTCAGAGACCCTGGACTTCTCCACCAAGTTCACAAACCATGCCCCGTTTTCCAAGCTCTACGATGTATCTTGCCCCACGCCGTGGAGTGTCGCCAAGCGCATAGCCTCTGAGCTGGCCCTCTACATTCGCTACGGCTTCAAGCTGCTCGGCTTCCTAGGCCTGGGTGAGGCTTTTGATTTCCTTGTACCTTCCCCTGCGAAGTTGGGCTGAGCTGGCATTGGGAGTTTGAGTTAAAACACACTTTAGTTGACTTCACAAGAGCAGGCCACTGTGTTCCACTGCCACTATCAATCGGGGCATGGACTCAATGATTCACTGCCTGAGTTGGTGAGAGAGAATGAGAGAGGGAGTCTGACTACTACTTACTTGCACTCCCGCACGCTCCCCTGTTCCAGGCTACAAGTGGGCCCTCTCTTTGTACCAGCTCATTGTGTATGCTGCCCTGCTGATGCCAGGCTTCATCCAGGTGAGAGGGCCCAAAATCGAATGCTCTTTTCCTGGATTGTGCCTGCTCTGGGAAGTTAGGTTGCACACATAATGGAATGGGGCGCTGCAACTCTCACATTGCCCTGTATTTTATCGCAGGTCATCCTGTTCTACTTCTTCTCGCCCAGGGTGTCCAGGAGTGTGGCGTACGGTGCAGGGGTAAGCAAGAGCCTCTTTTGCTGATCTGCAACTCAGCCGTCAGAAACACCAATCGCCGTGGGTTTATGCAGCATACCTCGAAGCATTTCCTACAATTAACCACACAGGCGTGTGCAGTTATCTGTAGGAAATGCTGTGTGATATCTACACAGCAGGCGAACAAGCTTTTCAGCACGCCTGCTGTAACTACCGACACATGACACACCAAAGTGCAACCCTGGCTTTCACCATCCTTTTCCACTCACACACACCTGCCTGTCTGGTGCCTGTTGCAGCCAAGGCAGCGGTTGGACATGTACTTGCCCAAGAACAGGAAGTCTGGCAAGAAATACCCTGTCGTGATTTTTGTTACAGGTGTGAGTTCCCCTTGTCCCGTTAATTAAGTTATGGAGTTAGTGAGTTTTGTGAGTTGGCTCGGCATGGAACCTGTGCTCCATTTCACACAGCCCGTCAAGGGCGACAACGCCGCTCAAATAGCAGCATACACACCCCTAGGACGCCCAGGCCTGAGCTCTGTATATGTCATATGTAATGCCGGTCATCTGAGCGTGCCTGTGGTTCTTGTGCTCGTGTACGTGTGTGAGTGTGTGTGTGTGTGTGTGTGTGTGTGTGTGTGTGCAGACTGCGCAAACGTGTGTGCTTCCAAGTGTATGTGCTCATCTTGCATGAAACCACAAGGGTTGGCCATTTTAGGTTGACTTTCCATGTGTCACGTAAGGTTTCATGAATATGATGCGCCAAGCTCTCACACCGTAATTATCCATCTGAACATCATCCTTTGATTTTGCCTGAATTGCTAGACAATACGCGTGGGACTGATTGTTTATCTTCGGACACACCACAGTGTGTTGGAGGTTTCGCTGCCACAACACCCATGTTTGCTCTGTGACTAATGTCCCTCCTTTTGTGTGTCGTTCTGTGTGTGACCGTTCCCCTTACCATCCTGTGGAGCGTGGACCAAAATAATTGGCTGTAAGCCCTCCTAGATCGCTAGGCCGCACGTGAATGCGTCACTTTACTTTGCATGTGGCGTTTGTCTTCCAACAAGCTAGATGTGACACTTTGCATGTGTCCCCCCCGTGCCTGCAGGTGGTGCGTGGACCATTGGCTACAAGGCTTGGGGCGCACTGCTCGCAAAGCGGTTGAGCCAAGCTGGAGCACTAGTAGCATGCCTGGACTACCGCAACTTCCCTCAGGTGCGTGCTGCTGCACAGGAGACACACAGGCACAACAATAGGTGCTGTTTAAGGTGTTACAGCAAGGCCTCCACTTTGTCTGAATGAAGCCCCTGAGGCTCAAGCCAGTGCGATGATGAAATCTGAGGCCCGCTCTAAGGCAGAGCCAGCAAGTTATGGCTGGCACCCTTTCAAAATTCCTCCCTTTTAATAATTCCTTTCAAGAATTCCTACCTTTTGCTCGGCCTCCCTACTGGCCAAGAAATTAATCAATTCAGCCATGAGTCCTGGTGTTAATCACCACTCTTTCTTATGGCTCGATGAGCGACATGCAAGCCTGCATTCTAGCCGCAAGTATGAGCTGTACATCATCACCGACGTGTAAGGACTGGCCTAGGCGCCAGCGCTCTTTACTACTTTTTGTTGTTCTCTATACAATCAATATGTTGCGCTCGTCGTCTTTGGCATGTTGCGCGCTGAAATTAGCAGACTCGTCCGCACTCTGCGTCAACACACACAGGGAAACGCGCTGCAAATGATGGAGGACGTGAACCGCGGCATTGCGTGGGTGTGCAACCAGTGTCCTAATTACCAGGGCGACCCGGAGAACGTGATCCTTTGTGGCCAGAGCGCGGGTGGTCAGCTGGGCGCCCTAGCCTTAATCAGACAGGTGGGCAGCTTTTGAGAGTAGAATCAGAGAAAGGCACGCGGGGGGTCAGCTGGGTGTTGGGAGCTGAGGAGCTATCTGTGTAGCAGTGCCTCTTCGTGTTAGCTGAGAATGGACGAGTTTGATTATCATGTTGGAAAAAGCGAGAGAAGGGTGACCCAGGGTGAGAGGCTGAGCACGTGAGAGCTGACATTTTCTACCAGTGTGAAAGGAAATGTCTGTGCCTGGTCTGTGCTTGTGTCCGTGCACAGGTTGAGCAAGCCTCCCTGAAGCACTGGCAGCACCCAATCCGTTACCAATGCATGCTCCTTGACACACACACACACACACACACACACACACACGCCTCTTGCTTGTGTCCGTGCGCAGGTTGAGCAAGCCTCCCTGAAGCAAGAAGTGCTGGGAGCACAGCCTGCCTGGGACCCCTCTTCAATTTGCGCGTTTGTGGGTGCGTGTGCTTACGTACCTCGTCATGCCCGCCTGCCGTGCCCGCCTGCCAGCGCATGTGCCTTGCTTTTCTGTATCATCTGCTCCTTTGTGACTACCGTAGGGTACTTATATCACCGCACTACGCAAACTTTTTTGACCCCCTCGCGGTGTGTCGGGAGCAAATGAATAACTAAGTTATAAGGGCCTCGCAAAGCTCGCGTGATTAATAAAATAATTTTAAGCATGAACGGGGACAGGCCAGGAAAGCCTCCTAAAGCCATCTCTCGAGGCCCCCAAGGCGGACAAACAGCTTGGGAGGCTGGCCCTTTAATGGGAAAGAAGGACCAAGAGGAAGGGCGCCTTCATTCCGCATGTGCACGTACGCACACATACCTGCATGCATACACACATACACACACACCTACGTGCATGCACACATGCATGCGCATGCACACACGCATGCGCATGCACACACGTACGCATGCGGACACATACACACACACGCACACACATACGCACGCACGCACAAGTACACAATGCATGCACGCATGTATGCACACAATCGTACACACACGCACGTACACAATGCACGCTCACACATATGAGCACGCACGCGCACACACACACACACATGCACACACACAAACACGCACGTACGGGCACGCACGCACACGTGCACACGCACGCATACGTACGCGTGCACACGCGCGTGCATACGCATGCAGGTGCTGCTCATAGGGCCAGAAGGCCCTCGCATAGGCTCGCATTGTGTTTATTAATTGTGTTGCCCCCCTGGCATTGCTCGCATTGGGGCTTACTAAGGTTTTTCAAACCTCGGATTGGTTACGGTATCCTACGGTATCTTACTCTTTTTAGTACTTGTTTGTTCGTATCATGCTTGTCTGTCATTTTCATGTATGCTGCAAGGTGCTTGATGTGGTGGCCAGCCTCAGCTGTTTACGTTGTAATTAGCAGGTCACATACAGCTGCTTATCCACTTGCCTGCCTCCTGCTTTTTTCATCAAGCAATTTGTTGAAGTGCACTATAAAGAATACTTAAGACTGGCCAGAACCGTATATGGGTTTTCTATACACGTATATATACGCCGTACAAACCGTAAATGAATCGTACATGGGAAAATTCGACCTGTAGAATTAATTCTTAGGGGATTCATTTTGTAGCTCTTGAAGAGCTCTGGTCATATACCCCATCTCTATAGAAGGACTCCGCCAGCCCAAATTTTGACATGCAAAACATTTTGCCTTTTCGTGTGTTTGTTTCCGTTCTACAAGGCGGAGACAGACTGACCACGCTGTCAAGAAGTGCATTCTGATGATGGATGCATTGATAATTTCACACACTATAGCGATATCGTGTAGTTGCACCACACAGGTCGATACTTAAGGCGCAATAGCCAGCATCTTGCATGTTCTGATTGTCTGCAACTGATAGTGAAGCCAATTACAGTTTGCACGTCCTGCCAGGTCCAGCAATATGAACATGCATGCAATCCTTTAAGAAAGCTGCACACGTTTCAGTGCTGGAAGTAGTAGCATTTTTTGTGCTTCTTAAGTGAATCTGCAGTCTGCCAATGACATTCAGTACTAGCATGCTCTGCAAAGAAAGAGACACAACATCCTTAAGGTTCAAAAACTGTTCTTTTAATGTTGCTGCAACGCATGTGCATGGAACATATGCTACTAATTTATTGTGCAAAGAGTGCATCTTGAGTTACGTAATAATTGTCTCCTAGCCTTCATGCAGCCTTGCAAGCCCCACCCTAATGGAGCCCCACCCTAATGGAGCCCCATTGTATTGCTCCAATATGTGACATGCATTCAACCTTGCAACGCAACATCATATGGATTGCGTACACCCCTCTGGAAAGCTTGCAGATTCAGGAAGCAGGCCACCACTTTGTCCTTCATGTGTTGTTTGTAGCCACCATGCATGCTGTCTGCCTGATACTAAAACGGTATGTGTGTCTTCAAGTCCTGTCTTGACAGCAGAGTGCTGGAAGATGCACGTCATGTGCCA
>Ga0307968_1000131_pt1:0-42500 | contig 44090 bp, 51 predicted proteins | sample OrgLakmetagen650_FD_201834 | JGI IMG/M metagenome (GOLD analysis project Ga0307968, IMG submission 201834) | Saline water microbial communities from Organic Lake, Antarctica - #650 | ecosystem: Environmental > Aquatic > Non-marine Saline and Alkaline > Saline | place: Antarctica: Organic...
TGCAGGTGGGGGCGGGGGTGGGGGTGGGGGTGAGGTTCTGGGTGTGGGTGTGGATGTGCAAGTGCGAGTGTGGGTGCGAGTGTGGGTGTGGGTGTGGGTTGGGGTGCGAGTGTGGGTGTGGGTGTGGGCGTGGGCGTGGGCGTGGGCGTGGGCGTGGTGTGGGTACGGATGTGGGTGTGCGAGTGTGGGTGCAGGTGCAGGTGCAGGTGCGGGTGCGAGTGTGGGTGTGCGTGTGGGTGTGGGCGTGGGCGTGGGCGTGGGCGTGGGCGTGGGCGTGGGTGTGGGTGTGGGCGTGGGCGTGGGTGTGGGTAGGGCGTGGGCGTGGGCATGGGTGGGTGTGGGTGCAGGTGCGGGTGCAGGTGCGAGTGTGGGTGCGGATGTGGGTGCGGGTGTGGGTGTGGGTGTGCAAGTGTGGGTGTGGGTGTGTAAGTGTGAGTGTGGATGTGAATGTGGGTGTGTAAGTGTGGTTGTGGGTGTGGGTGTGGGTGTGGGTGTTAATGTGGGCTTGGGTTTGGGTATAGGTGTGAGTATTGGTGGAGTCGCAACTTTAGGTGTAGGTGGGTGTGGGTGAGTGTGGATGTGTATATGTGTGGGGGGGTGGGTCGGTGAGGGTGGGTATGTCAATGTGAGTGTGTGGGTACAATCTTTGCGTGACTGTGAGCGCTGGTGGTGCGTTTGAACATGTGCGCAAGCCCTCAAAATACAACACACACACACTTGCGCCTCTCTTTTCAACACCCAGGCCATGCACACACACACATTTGCGCATCTCTCTTTAACACCCAGCCATGCACACACACACACACACACCTGCGCATCTCTCTTTTCAACACCCAGGTCATGCACACACACACTTGCGCATTTCTCTTTAATACCCAGGCCATGCACACACTCTTGCGCCTCTGCTTTCAACACTCAGCCATGCACACACACTTGCGCCTCTCTCTTTAACACCCAGGCCATGCACACACACACACACACGCGCCTCTCTTTTCAACACCCAGCCATGCACACACACACTTGCGCCTCTCTTTTCAACACCCAGGCCATGCACTTCCAAGCTGTAGTCAAGGTGCCACACTGCACGTCAGAACAGCGAGTGGCACAGCAGCAAGCAGTGTCCGTGGCTCGTCAGTTGTACATGCAAGCAAAAGCACAGCAGGAAGCTATGGACAAGAACGCTCTAACGGCGCAGCGTGTAGCACAACAGGCAGCGACAGCTCAGTACACTGCATTGCAGCAGCAGCAGCAGCAGCAGCGGGCGGCGGCCAGCCTGCGATTGGCCCAACAGCAAGCCCGGCAGCAGCATGTGCCAGCCACCCATCAGGCGGCAACAGCGCAGTACACTGCATTGCAGCAGCAGCAGCAGCAGAAGCAGCAGCAGCAGCAGGCGGCAGCGCTCGCAGCACAGCAGATGGCCCAGCAGGCAGCACACCAGGCTGCCGTACGGCAGGCGGCAGCGCTGCAGCAAAGCCAGGCTGCGGCGTACGCAGCAGCCGCAGCGGCAGCAGCGCAGCGCCAGGGTACTACAAGTGCAGCACCGCCGCCAGTGGCACCAAATGCAGCAGCAGCAGCACCAGCAGCAGCAAGGCGGCAGACCGAGTCTGGAGTAGGTGACCGGAGGGGAGCCTCTACTTATTCGCTGCCAATTAAGCCACCTACTAAAGCACAGGTAATTGCGTGGCGTGCTCACTGGTGTGGTCTGTGTATGGCGTCTAATTGTGACTGTGTTTGCGTCACCACCTGCGTGCTGTATGGCTAGGGTTGGCCAGAACCATATGTATACGCTGCGTATACGGTATTTTGGCAGGGAAATCACCAGATATACGATATACGGTTACATACGGTGTACTTATACGGTTACATACGCATACGGTGTACTTATACGATTAAATACGGTGCATTTATACGGTTACATACGCATACGGTGTACTTATACGGTTACATATGGTGTACTTATACGGTTACATATGGTGTACTTGTACAGTTACATATGGTGTACTTATACGGTTACATATGGTGCATTTATACGGTTACATACGCATATAGTGTACTTATACGGTTACATATGGTGTACTTATACAGTTACATATGGTGTATTTATACGGTTACATGTGGTGTACTTATACAGTTAAATATGGTGTACTTGTACGGTTACATACAGTGTACTTATACAGTTAAATATGGTGTACTTATACGGTTACATACTTTGTACTTATATGGTTACATATGGTGTATTTATACAGTTACATATGGTGTATTTATACAGTTACATAAGGTGTACTTATACAGTTACATATGGTGTACTTATACAGTTACATATGGTGTATTTATACAGTTACAGTGTACTTATACACTTACTTATGGTGTACTTATAAGGTTCTGGCCAACCTTATGTATGTGTGATGCTTATGTAGATGGCGCTGCCCCAAGTGCTTAGTGCTTTGTAGGCCCTGCCAGGTCGTGGGTGTGTGTGCGCGTCAGGTTCTCCATTTCGGCCATGCGTGCCTTCCTTTGGGCAGGGGCTAACTAGAGGAGCTGACACCTGCAAAGGAGAGTTGGCAGATGCTTGAGACTAGAGGAGTGTGTGTGTGTGTGCGCGTGAGTGTGTGCCAGAAAGAGTGTGCTTGCCTGACAATGTGTGTGTGCCGCAGAAGAAAGAGTGTTACAGAAGGAAGAGTGTGTGTGTGGGTGGGTGTGGGTGTGCCAAAAAGAGTGTGCGTGCCAGACAGAGCCGAGCCATGGCGTGATGGTCAATGTGTTGACAAATTTCTAAAGTCTGACGAAGCGCCCCTCTGTGAGGGTTGGACTTTTGCTCCATTGAGCGGATTCGCTACTCTGGCATCAATTATAGGGTTGGCCAAAACCATACATACATATGTGTATACGGTGTATATACGGTATTTTTAGCAGGGAAATCACCATACATACGGTCATATACGGTGTACATATACGGTTCTGGCCAACCCTAATCAATTACAATATCAATGCACGGTCAACACGCTTATGTCTGTGAGCAAGCCCCAGCTGCAAGGTAACTACAAAACACCGGCGGCAAAAACCACTTTCCATGCAATGATATTTTAGAGCAAGGAGCCTTCAGGAGGCAAAGGAAAGGAGCCATCAGGAGTCGACAGTCACCTAATGCACTTATTCTGCCGCATCAAAAAGGCACACACACACACACTCACACACATACACTCAAAGACACACACACACAAACACACACACACACAAACACACACACACTTACACACACACTCACACACACACACAAACACTCAAAGACACACACACAAACACACACTCAAAGACACACACACAAAAATACACGCACACACATACACACGCACACACAAACACACACACATACACACACAGGATCATGCAGTAGCACACTTACCTACCCTGGACATGTCGACGTCCGTTGCAGAGCTGCGCACGTTTTTAGAACAGGTGAAAGGGGCGTGCTGTGCTTGTGCTGTATAGGTGCTCTCGTGTTTTGTGTGGAAAGAACTTTACACGGGCAAGTGAAAGGGGCGTGCTGTGCTGACGTGGAGGTGCTTACATTACCACAGTGAAATATAAAAGCGAATTGAAGGGAGCTGTGCATGAATTTAGTGGCAAGGGTGTGCTGGTGATGTTTGAAGGTGCCTGAAGTTTTGAGAGCAGGGGAGGTCTGAGTGGGTGCACTGGATAGAACAAATGGGCTTCGCAGTTCATTACCGGTGTTTTGATTAGAGGTGTGCTGGTGATGTTTGAAGGTGCCTGAAGTTTTGAGAGCAGGGGAGGTCTGAGTGGGTGCACTGGATAGAACAAATGGGCTTCGCAGTTCATTGCCGGTGTTTTGATTAGAGGTGTGCTGGTGATGTGTGAAGGTGCCTCAAGTTTTGAGAGCAGAGGAGGTCTGAGTGGGTGCACTGGATAGAACAAACGGGCTTTGCAGTTCATTACCGATGTTTTGATTTAAGGTGTGCTGGTGATGTGTGAAGGTGCCTCAAGTTTTGAGAGCAGGGATGGACTTGGTAAGTGTAGTGGAGCAGAGGATTAAGTGGTGGATTTCACATGCAGGGTTGGCCAGAACCGTGTATTAACACCGTGTATGACAATTCATTCAGTGATATCCCTGCCTAAAATCCGTATGTAAACCTTATTCATAGGGTTCTGGCTAACCCTTTCATATGCACCAATTAGGGGTGTGCTGGTGATGCGTAAGGGTGCCCACGTTTTTAAATCAGGAGAGTGATGGATTGGTGTGGGTTTACTGGTTAGGCCGGAAGCTGCGCACAGGAGTTTGCAAACGACACAGAAGGTGAGGGTATGAACATGGATATCTGCAAATGAACAGAAGGTGAGGGTGTGCATATGGCAATTTGAAAACAACACAGAAGGTGAGGGTATGAACATGGATATCTGCAACCGACACAGAAGGTGAGGGTATGCATAAAAAAATATATATGGCAATTTGAAAACAACACAGAAGGTGAGGGTATGAACATGGCTATTTGCAAATGACACAGAAGGTGAGGGGTATGCATAAAAAAATATATTTGGCTATTTGAAAACAACACAGAAGGTGAGGGGATGCATAAAAATTTATATATGGCAATTTGCAAACAACACAGAAGGTGGGGGTATGAACATGGCTATTTGAAAACAAAAGGGAGGTAAGGGTATGCATATGCTGGCATCGAAAATGTAATAAAAAATAGACGTCTTTGTGTGAGATACCGGTCTGGGCATTTGGAGAGTAAAGTATCGTTATAGGCACTGTACTGAAGTGTCGTTACAGGCAGTGTACTCAAGTCAAGTGTCGTTATAGGCACTGCACTTAATGTATCGTTACAGGCACTGTACTTACGTTAAGTGTCGTTATAGGCACTGCACTTAAATTAACGTATCCCTACATACGTACGTAAACTCACAGTGTAGCAAAGAAACAAAGCTGGTGGAAATGTGGAGAGCATATGCAATTGTTACAGGCACTGCACTTAAGTTAATGTATCCCTACATACGTACGTAAGCTCACAGCGTAGCAAAGAAACAAAGCAGGGCACAGCAGGCCTTTGGTCACTGGCGGTGGTTATGTAGGGTTGGCCAGAACCATATATACACGGTGTCATACGGTATTTTTGGCAGGGAATTCACCAAATATACGGTCATATACGGTGTATATATACGGTCCTGGCCAACCCTATGTATGTGTAAGCGGTCGTTGAAAACAAAGTGCGCAAGCAGTGTGCACCACCCTCCTTTGGTCACTGGCGGTCACTGGCAGTGGTTATGTAAGCGGTCATTGAAAACAAACTGCGCAGGCAGGGTGGAAACCACCCTATTCCACCTTATTTAAAGATAAACGAAAGGTGGCGCAAGCATTTCCTATACCAAGGTGGCATATATCCAGTAAAGTTAGGAGATTCCTGGAGTAAATTCTGAATTTTGGACGCGCGCACACATAAACGCACACAATTTTGCTCTCATGCAAACAAATCCTGCAATGCGTACATGCGTATACGTACGCAAATAATGACACATAACTAAGGGTGGGTAAATAGGGTGTCTGATTTTGCCAGCGAGGCTCGGCGAGCCTCAACGAGGCTCGGCACTGGCTGGGGAGGCCCTAGTTAGTGCATTATGGTTAGAAAATCACTTTCTCAAACCTGCACGGATTGAGCTGAAACTTTTTGTGTTGTTCGCTCATATATATAATAATGAATACTAACGATGAGACCGGGTGAAATTTATGGGCGTGTGAGCCAGGAAATTTCGGTTTTCTTTTACACCCCCCCCCCTGCTGCACACCCATTTTACTCTTCCTGGTGTTATATAATAATTAGCAAATGAAAAATATTATTAAGGAAGATTAGGTTTATGAGATGGACTTGTCAGCCGATTTACCCACGAAAAATTTGGATTTGAGAAATTTTGGGGATTTCTGGGGAGATGGGGCTGATTCCGCCCATAAAATGGACACCCTCGCTGGCCGACGAGTGTCTTCCACACCAGGAAAGAGGCTTGCCGAGGCTCGGCGAGCCTCACACTCGGCGAGTCTCGGCGAGGTCATGACCCACCCTTACACAACGCATAACCACAATACTTGTGCACATATGCGCGTGCACACACACGCACACTTACACACACAACCATGTTTAGGCTGGTGCTGGTGAGGACTTGCGCAAGTGCTTTGAGAAATCAGAGCTCCTACTGGTGGCCAAGTCACGCGTAAATGCATGGGAGGTGAGTTTCAGTTGTGACCATGTGTGTGTGTGTTTGTGTGTGTGTGTGTGTGTGCGCGTGTGCGCATTTGTAGCAAGCATTTTTCTGTGGAAGCCTATATGTGAGAGCTTTTGGTTGTGCTTCGGTGGTAAGATCGCCAAGGGTGTTTATTTGCTATGTGTACTAGTGGCATGGAGAGCACTTGAGATACTGCTTAAAATGAAAAGGAAAAAGGCAGGCAGGCAGCAAAAACCACTCCCCACTCAATGATTCAGGGGCTACACAATGTGTTGTAGCTAAATAACAGGTGCCTTGGGTACATATAAAAAAATTTAGGATACATTTTGATATATTGTATACAAGTGCGCACCATGGAAACATATATAGGGTACAGTTTAATATATGTATACACTGCGCACCATGGACCAAGCCACCGCGATCCCACGCCTCTTCTGCTTAGTCTTGTATTGTTTATGAATATTCTTTAATAAGTAAGCATCCTTAGCAATCTTGACATTAAAACCAGGTGTTTCTTTTTGCCAAAATGCAACAGAATGTGTTATATAAATGTGTTATAAAGAGAGAGAGAGAGAGAGAGAGAGAGAGAGAGAGAGAGAGAGAGAGAGAGAGAGTAAGTGTAAGTTTAAGTGTGAAATGTAACTATTGACAACAAACACACACACACACACACTGCACAAAGGTCCGCCGTGTCCTGGCCGCTGCTCGTGAGAATCCCCCAGGCCTGACTCGTGAGAAAGTGCCCACTCCAGCGTTTGCTGCTGCTGTGTTCCGCCGAAATACAGCTGACCTGCAGGTACATCTTTTTTACTTTCCGTGTGTTTCCGTGTAAACATCCCTAACCCTAATGTGAAAGCACACGGTCAAGCAAGAGATACCCGGGAATAATAAAAGCACCCTCACTCATGTGAAGGCACACCCACTCATGTGAAGGTCAATAAATAGATACCCGGAAATAATAAAAGCACGCACACACACACACACACACACGCACACACACACGCGCACACACACACATGCACACACACACACACACACACGCACGCACACACACACACACATGCACATGCACACACACACACACACACACACACGTGGCTGCAGGTTGGCAAGGTAACTCAAGCCACACTGGGCCAGGCGTACAGGGAACTGCAACTCAAGGTGCGTGGCGTGCTTTGTCTGTTCTAGTTGAGGTAGCTGTCAGACTCCTCACATGGAGATTTGGAAAGTTGTATAAAAACCAAGGCGCGTCACTTTGCACGGCTTTTTCTTTTGCCCAGGTAAGGTAGCCATATTGCGCCTCATTTGAGCGTGGAATATAAGGCACAATATAAGGCACAATATAAGGCACAACAAAAAAATATAAAGCGCACGATGCTTCGTGTGGCAGGGTTGCTTTTCTGTTCCAAAAGGCAGTTTATGGTTCCACAGCTATTCAGCACCTTAGCTGCCTTGTGGTTCCACAGCTGTGTAGCGCCTCATTTTAAGCGAAGCAGTGTGCCAGATTAAGCGGTACCATCATGATTAGGGTTGGCCAGAATCCTTTACATACGGTGCATGTACAGTACTTTTGGCAGGAAAATCACCAAATATACGGTTATATACAGAGCATATATACAAATCTGGCCAACATTATCATGATTGAGCTCATACAGAGTTGCTTGTGAACAATGAAGTTGCCAGCATGTATTGATTTGTGTAAGCATGGTGGATAGGTGGATGTGTACTCGCTTGTGTAGGCATGGATACGTGGGTGTGTGTTTGTTTGTGTGTGTGTGTGTGTGTGTGTGTGTGTGTGTGTGTTTGTGTTTGTGTGTGTGTGTGTGCGCGTGTGTGTGTGTGTGTGCGTGTGTGTGTGTGTGTGTGTGTGTGTGTGTGTGTGTGTGTGTGTGGATCGACAGGTGTTTGGATCTTGCTGGCCCATCCTGTATTGAATGTCTTCCAACATGCACACATTCTGGTGCACCATTAAAAGTGCAGGCTTTGTGTGTGAAGTCCCTCTTGCTCCTTTATAGGCGCACCTTGAGAAATTCAAGCTGTGTGTGTATGTGCGTGTGTGCAAATTCCCTTGTGCTTCTTTCTAGGTGCACCATGACAAAAGCAGACCGAGTACTTCCTTGTGTGTTTTCTCACACAGGTGCACCCTGACAAGAACAGTAAGGCAGATGAGGTCCTTGCCAACCGCGCCTTCCAGTTCGTCAGTCAGGCGTGGAATGAGATTGCACAGGTGCGTTGGAAAAGCGCGAGAGGAGCCACTTAGGGCAACCCTCCTAGGAACACGGGCATACATAAAGGGGCGGGTGTAAGAGGAGTCAAGATGTGCTTGCATGCAGCTAAAGACAAGGCGACAATGCTATCCAAAACCAGTGCTCAACACTGTGCGGAAATCCTGTGTCCTTTCTGTGTAAGTCGCCCAGTGACCAGGGATGTGTGTATGTGCTGTATGGTGTATGGTGTATGACGTATTTGAATTATGCGGCGTATTTTTATAATGCTGTATGGAAAGCTTTTAAGAAGTTCATCAAGTCCGTATGATGCATCCGTTGTCACATAGCACTTTGTGCCTTTTTCTCTGCTCACGTCTGTTTACAACGCGTGTGCTGAATGTGACTGCAAATGCGACACTCTGTACAATTAGTACAAAGCTATGGACATCAATTACCTCTCAAATGGAGGGCAGCACTTGCGAATTGAATGATTGCCTCGTGACAAAACAGGGCATTTTTAGAAAACTTCGAATCACAAAAGAAGGTGCTCTCTGGTCTTTCATTAATTTTACATTTCTTCATTCCTCCGATCATAATAGGTCTGTAAAAATGCTGAACAATATTCCGCTTTATATATATATATATATATATATATCGTATAATACGCCGTATGGTATTTTACGCGTATTTTACCATATGAACAAATTGGGCCGTATTATACGATTGCAAAATTTGCCTTTTTTGCCATTTTTTGCCGTTTTTGGGCTTTGTTAGGCAATTCCCACCCCAACAACGGTCTTTCAGTGAGCTTCCAGTGCTATTATATAATATATTAATAACACATTATATATTGGAAAAAAAAATGGTGCGTTTCGGGTGATTTTGGGGCGAGTTGGGTCCATTTTGGGTCAAAAATCGGTACTTCCTGTCAGATCAAATTACGCTAACTGCAAAATATAAGACTTAGCACATCTACTGATTATGGTTGTGCCTTTGGACCAAGAAAGGCCTCCAAGGTGGAAAAACCATCCAGCAGAGGAGTGAGTTCTTCGCATCGCTGGTCCCTAATGCCTCTACCAGTTCTCTGGCTCATGCCCTTGCGCTCTCTGCACACATGTATGTGTGTCTACTACTCTGAGTCTACTCAGCTTTGCGTGGCTGCCACACTGCTGGTCCTTCCCGGAGCTGGGACCAATGAATCAGACAGACCTCTCGGCCTCATTGTGGTTACACCTTGATAATATGACTGAACGAACAAATATAACCGGAGACCTTACACGGCACAGGGTCTCTTGAGGATCCCCTCTAATGGTACCTCTTAGAGTTCACATGTTGTCAATTGATTACCAAAACTATCAAATCCAGAAGATAAAGGTTATCAATAAGGCTGGCTATCCAGCTTATTGAACAAGACATAAAGAAACTCTCAACTGTCAACCAATTTAACTGCTCCGTCACACGATTTGTCGCTGCCAATGATTGGGCGTGACATTCCAAATTGCATAAGATACGGTACCGTATTATACGCGTATTGCTTAATTAATGCTATTTTACCGTATTGAACGTCTCTGAGGTCCGTATGACCCATCCCTGTCTGCAGGTGTTTTGCAGATACCCCTTTCTACCCAACACATTTCCATCTGATTGTGCAGATGCCCAAGCCTCCCCCTGCTCAGCCCCAGCCCCAGCACCCACAACTTCAGCCTCACCATCGTTCCAACTTTTTGTATTTACCACTCTTGATTCGTTTCTGTAGATGTCCAAGCCTTCCCCCGCTCAGCCCCAGCCGCAACGCCCATACCCTCAGCCACACTCGCATCCACCGCCATAACAACGCGCGTAACCCCAGCCCTCCCACTACCGGCAACAACGCCCTGGCCATCCTCAGACTCCACCTTAGCAGTAGAACATTTTAATCTGGCTCAAGGCCACGCCCTTCTGACATCACCTGCTATGTGGACACCGCTAGCAGTGAGGCCATGATAAGGTCCGCTCATCCACACAGCCAAAAACGCATCCATAGGCACAGCCACATCAGTGGTAGTAGGTATCTACTTTTGAACGCGCGGCATTGATTTGCCAACCCTACTGGGCAGTGCTAGGACGGTAATTAGTAATTAGCTAGGTGTACATGATGCTAAAATAAAATTCATTTCATAAACAGGTCTGCCCTTCTTCTTTTTTCTATTTTTTTGTGTGGACTACAAAACTGTTGACTTAACGCGTTCCTTTTTATTTAGTTGAACAGGCCTTGTTTAGGCGCTGGCTTCCTTTCCTCACTGGATTGTAATCCGTTAGGTTAGGGTTTAAGCAGGAAATGATGCATCGCGTTAATGAGGATCAAGGCACTGCTTTGGTACCAGGTAGTACCGCAAAACTCCTCTGCAAAAAATCAAGAGACAGTCAATGGGGACCTGGAGGTTTGCAAGCTTGGCATGCTGCTAGCTTCTGATGAGAGTCAGTGACGGTAACAGAACGATTATGTCCAGCAACCACGCCCCAATGGAATCTAACAAACATTTATCAAACTTAGTGATGTACCAATACACCTATTTTCATCTTCAGACCGCTTATACGGTTAGGTTACAGTCCAAAGCCGTGTTAATTTTAGAATCTGCATCCAAGTTCTATTACGTTTGCATCGTGAGGTGGCGGTGGATTAATTACGAGTAAATAAAAAGACCCACAGACATAAAGCAAGAAAGATACAAGAGATATCACTTTGCTTCACTTCAAGAACTGGAGTTCAAGTGTTACACACTGAACTCAACAGTTATACATTGAATATTCACAACGTTCGTATTTTGGAAAAACGAGCCAAAATAACCCTTTGCTGCAAAAAGTAGGCAATTCCAGCCTTTTGCACCGGACCGTAACCCGTGCCGTATTACCGTATTATATGGTCTGACCACACCGTACCATACCACCGACCCATACTGTACCACCGTACTGGCACATCATTGATCAACCGTACCATACCACCGACCCATACCGTACCACCGTACTGGCACATCACTGATCAAACAAGGTCTGCCAATATATGGTCTGACCATACCGTACCATACCACCGACCCATACCGTACCACCGTACTGGCACATTACTGATCAAACTAGGTCTGCCAATATATGGTCTGACCATACCGTACCATACCACCGACCCATACCGTACCACCGTACTGGTACATCACTGATCAAACTAGGTCTGCCAATATATGGTCTGACCATACCGTACCATACCACCGACCCATACCGCACCACCGTACTGGCACATCACTGATCAAACTAGGTCTGCCAATATATGGTCTGACCATACCGTACCATACCACCGACCCATACCGTACCACCGTACTGGCACATCACTGATCAAACTATATCTGCCAATCACGCAAGGAGAGCTGCTCTTAACCTAATAACAGGTAACCCCCTGCAATTCCATTACCCCCGCCCGGATATGAAACCAAGAGATATGCAACAAAACAAACGTGATATGCATTTGATCGAAATTCAGTACTGTGCAGACACTTCTTCTACCCAACAAGCAGAAAAGGCACGAGAGAACAACAGAAGCTGCTAATGCCTCGCTTACTCAGACACCCTAAAACCCTCGCTCCACACAATCCTATTAGGCTCCGGGGCTGAGGAGCGGCAGGTCCCATTTACAAGAGCCATACAAGGTTTGTTGCTGGCAGCGCTCCCGATCTCCCTCTGTTGCCCTCCACCACTCTTGAAAAAATCACCTGCCTTCCTTCACAACTTGTATCTTAAAGGTAGTCATGTCCTTTCTGTTTACACCTTTTTTTGAAGACTTTTCAGCAGCCCTACCCTTTTTGCTGCATCAGGTCAACAACCAACTTGTTCATGATTTCCTTTCTCAGCAGCAGAACAATAGACTTTTTTTTCTTTCTGAGCTTATGGATTTTCGGTGGAGCAACACAGCAGCCCTCAGCGTGGTAGCCATGACTGAGGCTTCTCATACACACACATCCTGAGACATATCAACACCTTTTTTCTCGTTCTCCTTAATGCTTTCTCTTTGCGCCTTTTCAAAACAAACGTTCTGTTTCTCTATACACTTTTCTTTTCTACATACATCTGTTTCGTGTTTCCTCTCGCTTCTGTTTCTTTTGTTTAGCCAGGTGTAGTTTCAGGCTTTTTCCAAACTTCCGCTGAGATGCCCTTTGAGGCATATATAGTGATGTAACCTTACCTTACCTTACTTTATGTATTTTTTTGTGGCTGGCTGGCCGAGGCCAACCATGTCCTTTCTGCAAGGCTGGCTGGTGTTGTATTCTGAACGGGATACACATTAATCATGTCTGGTTTTACTGATCCTCTCTTTGGCTTGGCTGTTGCTCAGACTTGGTATCTGCTTTCCCTGAACAATGCAAAAGGGAAACAGGTTGCGCACACTTTTGAAGTCACTGCAAGCATTAAGAATAGGGAAATCACAGTTTCAGTGTCACAACAGAGCAATAGTTTAGCCTTGAATTAAAAGGCCATTTGACTTTAGTGAATAAGACTGGTGAAAACAACTACAACAACAGAAAAATGAAGCGCTTGTCATATCTGATCTGATCTGATCTGATCTGCCACCAACAGTCAACATGACGCTGTTGCCTTGTACTTAGGACTTACACCAGTGGGCCAAGCTTCTACGGCGCTGTAGAAGAAATACCTGATGGGCAACAAATGAATTCATTAGAACTGCAAGACTTGTTTCACCAATGATTCATGTACATGAATTAATGAACTGCAACCGAGAAGACGTGCTTCACCAATGATTCACGTAAAAAAATTGATGAGCCACCGTTCATTCTTCAATTTTCATTTCAAGCACACATTTATCCATACCTTTGTCAAACCACCATCACCGCAAAGTATAGGACACAGCACGTCAACTAACTATCAATATTAATAAGCAAGGATGTGCCTTATGGCGTATTCGTATAATACGCCGTATCGTATTTAACGCGTATTTCCGTATTGAACAAATTGGCCGTATTAAACAATTGCAAAATTTGCCTTTATTGCCGTTTTTCGGCCCTTTTAGGCAATTTCCGCCCCAACAACGGCCTTTAGTGAGCTTCCAATGCTAAAATATATTGAATCGGGTCCATTTTTGGTCGAAAATCAGCACTTCCGAAATTGCTTAAAATTACGATCGCATTATACGCGTATTGTGTATATAATGCGTATTTTACCGTATTGAACGTCCCAAATGACCGTATGACACATCCCTGTTAATAAGACTCGCACATCCAGCTTATTGAACAAGACACACCGAAACTCTCAGCTGTCAACCAACTAACTATTTGTCACACGATTTGTCGCTGCCAACGATTGGGCGTGACACCTCTGTTAATGCAGCAACATCGTATCAATCGTGCTTGTCAAAGCCACCACCCTCCCACGCATCAATCGACATGCGTCCACACCCCTTCTTCGCCTCTTTCAAAGCGCGCCACCTTGCCCCAGTCTGGCACAGCAAATACTTTGCCCCGCGACCAGTCTGCTCGAAGCGGCTCTCCAAACCCTGATGCGGATCCTTGGATGGTGGGGTGTCCCAGTGGATTTGTAAAGAACTGTGGACAAAAGCATTCAGGCGGGGTCGCTGAGGTGTTATAGTGGGTTTTGGAAGAGCTGTGGGCAAACATTTATGTGGGATCATTGAGATGTTCCAGTGGGGTTTGTAAGAGCTGTGGGCAAACATTTAGGTGGGATCATTGAGGTGTTCCAGTGGGGTTTGTAAGAGCTGTGGACAAAGCATTTAGGTGGGATCATTGAGGTGTTCCAGTGGGGTTTGTAAGAGCTGTGGACAAAGCATTTAGGCAGGGTCATTGATGTGTTCCAGTGGGTTTTGGAAGAGCTGTGACAGGCAATCAGGTGGGGTTGTTGAGGTGTTCCAGTGGGGTTTGTAAGAGCTGTGGACAAGATTTCAGAACGAACTTGTAAAAAAACGGGTTCACCACAGCTTGAATGATTTAATCTTATAAGGGAGTTAAAACTATGGTGTGGAAACTATGTTAGACGGCCAACCAATATTTTGGAAGCATATATCATTATATCATGCACACATGCATGGGTTCACGTTGGACAGGAGAGACAAGAAAGCAAATCAGAGATAACACAGGCACAGAGGTTTTAAGCTTTTGCACGCGTGCTACATAGTTAGGGTTGGCCAGAACCGTATAAATACACCGTATATGGTCGTATATTTGGTGATTTCCCTGCCAAAAATACCATATACACACCGTATATATATGGTTCTGGCCAACCCTATAATGAGTGAACTTGTGGCAATGGCTCTGCTTTTTGTAGTCTGTGTATCATAGTCTGAGTGTGTGTGCACATTCGCATGTAATATGAGCACATCAGTCAACACACACACAACACACACACTCACACACACACACACACACAAACGCACACACACACAAACAAGCACACACACACACTGTAGGGCCGTAGCCGCAAAACGCACTGTAGACTGCAGCACACTCACACTCTGTAGGCTCAGCAGTGACGCAACAAAAATGCAGACAAAACGCACACCTTTTCCAGACCCCTGGGCTTTTGCTTGCGCTCCTCATCATGCTGGTGGCCGTAAATCTGTTCACAGAGGTATATGTATGTTTGTGTGTGTGTGCGTGCGTAAGTGTGAAAATGTGTGTGTGTGTGTGCGCGTGCGTGAGTGTGAGAATGTGTGTGCTTGTATGTGTGTATGTTTGCGTGCATGATTGTGAGAACGTGTGTGTTTGTGTGTGCGCGTGTGTGCGTGTGTAGAAAAGCTAGAAACAAGGAAAAAGCAGGAGTTGAAATTACAAAGAAAAGTCAGCACAAAGTGCCTTTAATCAGACAACGCACGTTTCAGTGAGATTACTTGCAGTCTTTCTGGCAACACTAAATGTAATAGACTTTAAGTTAGAAAAGCTATAAACTAAGCAGAATGGAAAACTTCCATGATAAGATCATGGTTTTTATGAACATTTCATATGCCAGGAATCAGTCGTCGTTAAGGCTTACCCATCCCATGATCCTCAAGTCTTTTGAGAGCAGCACGTTGCTTCCAAAAGCGCTGTTTTTGCCGGACTGTTGCCACCTGTGAAAATAAATGTGTGTCATGTATAAAACGCGTGGTGAATAAAACATGTGATGAATAAATGTGTGTCGTGTATAAAACGCGTGGTGAATAAAACATGTGATGAATAAATGTGTGTCATGTATAAAACGCGTGGTGAATAAAACATGTGATGAATAAATGTGTGTCGTGTATAAACGCGTGGTGTATAAAACATGTGGCGAATAAAACGTGTGGTGTACAAGTATAAGTGTGTAATGAATAAACATGTGTATGCACTGCAGCTTTTCCATGCAAGCTATTTTTCTGCTGTTTGGGCTTACGATGCATGTTGTTGTTGAGGTTATATATCGGAGGTCTTACATCCTATCGGCAAGCAAACGCGTTGGCTTACCAATAGGATGTAAGACCTCCGACATATGACCTCAACAGTTGTTTTTGTGTAATTTAGGTGCCTGCGTGCTGTGTGGCGGTAACAGGCACCTCTTGTTTTTTCGGTCTATGTGGGGAGCTTTTGCTATCTTATCGTTTCTCAGGTATAATGTGATTTGTTTTGCTATTCTAGTCATTTGCTATCTTATCGTTTCTCAGGTGATGTGATTCGTTTTGCTATTCTAGTCATTTGCTATCTTATCGTTTCTCTCAGGTGATGTGATTTGTTTTGCTATCTATTCTAGTTATTTGCTCTAGCTGTGGTGTACTGAGGACGTCACCAAATGCTCAATTGCCAAATAGGCATGACAACCCTTTGTGCACGCCCTTTCTGCCTATGTATGAGCACCCCCGTCTGTAAATTGCAGGGATACTTTAGGCAGTGGTACACAGTAAAGTATATGGTTTGAGGGGGCACTCACAGTAAAGTGGTACAGAGTAAAGTATATGTATGAGCACCCCCGTCTGTTAATTGCAGGGATATTTTAGGCAGTGGTACCCAGTAAAGTATATGGTTTAAGGGGGCGCTCTTAACAGTTATCATTGAGAATAGTGCGCCCCATGGATGTTAACGGACAGTTGAGTGTGACGTGGCAAGTGTGTATAATGCGTGCAGTGTGCAGTGTGAATTGTGAAGTGTGAAGTGTGAAGTGTGAATGGACGTACACTTGAGTGTGACTTGAAAAGTGTATATAATGCGTTAAGTGTGAAGTGTGAAGTGTGAATGGATGTTGACGTACAGGTGAGAGTGACGTTGAAAGTATATAATTTGTGAAGTGTGAAGTGTGAATGGACGTTACAAACAGTTCAGTGTGACGTGACAAGTGTATATAATGCGTGAAGTGTGAAGTGTGAATGGATGTTGACGTACAGGTGAGAGTGACGTTGAAAGTATATAATTTGTGAAGTGTGAAGTGTGAATGGACGTTACAAACAGTTCGGTGTGACGTGACAAGTGTATATAATGCGTGAAGTGTGAAGTGTGAAGTGTGAATGGATGTTGACGTACAGTTGAGTGACGTGGCAAGTGTGTATAATGCGTGAAGTGTGAAGTGTGAAGTATAAAGTGTGAAGTGTGAAGTGTGAATTGTGAAAGGACGCACACTTGAGTGTGACTTGAAAAGTGTATATAATGTGTGAAGTGTGAAGTGTGAAGTGTGAATGGATGTTGACGTACAGGTGAGTGTGACGTGACAAGTATATATAATGCGTGAAGTGTGAAGTGTGAAGTGTGAATGGATGTTGACGTACAATTCAGAATGACGTTTAAAGTGTATATAATGCGTGAAGTGTGAAGTATGAAGTGTGAAGTGTGAAGTGTGAAGTGTGGGAACGAAAGGCTGCAGTGACGTGACTTACACAATAGGAAGCTCTGATTGCCAGGTCGTGCATCCACTGTCATGAATTAACGATTCGTTAAAGAACAAAATCATGCAGGCCAGAATCTGACACTCAGACGTAGGTGCTTGCAGCAGGATACAAATTTTCAGTTTGCCACAGCACACTGCAACTCCTTTGCGAGGTTATGAGCCATTAGAAGAGAGCCAAGAAACTTCTGGCAGGGGGAATGAAGGAGAGTGCACATACATGCCTGCACTTGTATATACTTCAACATGTATGCTCTCCTGTATGCTCTCCTGAATTAGAGTTAGAATCATCAGAACCAGCATCAGAATCAGAATCATGAACCAGCACGCACCTAGCACGGATAAGGGAGATGAGCGGGAGATGGTGTGTGATGACCACAAACGGCTTTCCTGCAGATGATGCCCATTGCAAACAACAGAAAGAATGAAAGGGTGGACAGAAGCAATAAACGCTGCAAAGTGGGAACTGCTGAGTTCGGCGTGTGATGACCACAAACGGATTTCCTGCAGATGTTTTGCCCATTGCAAACAACAGAAAGAATGAAAGGGTGGACAGAAGCAATAAACGCTGCGAAATGGAAACTGCTGAGTTCGGTGTGTAACACTTGAACTCCGGTTTGTGGAGTGAAGCAAAGTGATATCACCCATATCACTCTTGCCTTTCATCTTTATTCCTCTCAAGTTCCTCCATCTTCTAATTTACTTGTAAATAGTCCACTGCCATCTCAAGATGCAAACGTAACAGAACAACTCCTGACATTGTTCAATACAAGACATTTCCTGTTTTTGCCTCCTGGTTGCAACGTGTTTGTTGTGATTACTGTCCAGCAATGGTTTGCTTTGAATGGGGAACACAAAACAGAAAGCACGCCAAGTATTTAAGGTTGGACAGAACTGCTGAGTACTCTGCAGCATGCAGAAGTACTCTAGTTCTTGGAGGCGAGTGCAACCGAACGTCAGTTAGTACTCTCTTGGCACAGCTTGCGCTGTGCTAACCATCCTTATTATGCTTGTGCCTTAGATAGTTGGCAGCTTAGTTTTAAGATGGGAAATAAGTACGAGAAAGGGAGCTGCAGCCAAAGTCACCCCCCCAAGCGCCCGCAGCCCAGCCCCCGCCCGCGGCCCTGCCCCCCGCGGCCGCCCTGCGGCAGGAGGAAGAGCAGCAGCAGCAGCAACAGCAGCAGCAGCAGCTAGACGTCCGCCACCGTGGCCAGACCCCAGGGCGAGGAGAAACTGCAGCATAGGTCCGGCAGCGTACAGGCGAGTGATTTCGTCGGAGGTTCATGTGGTCTGATGAGTAGGGAGTTTGAGGTGCCCGAGGGCGTTGCGAGTAAAGAGGGGTTCTGCCCTCGCTGTACTGTCCGAGGCACTTACGTGGCGGGTGGCCTCGCTGTCCTGTTGTGAAGGAGGCACCTTGTGCGGGTTGAAGTTTCCTTGAGGGCTGTGCTGTGTCACAAGAGAGGAAGCTTGCTTGAAGGGCATTTAGGGGCAGGTGGCTTCGCTGTTTTGAGACAGGAGGCACCTTGTGTAGGAGGACCTTGCTGGTCATTGAGGGGAATGTGTTTCTCAGTGAGGGCCTTGCTGGTATTTAAGGGGAGCATGTAGCTCAGTGAGGGCCTTGCTGGTCATTAGAGGGGAGCGTGTAGCTCAGTGAGGGCCTTGCTGGCCATTAGAGGGGAGTGTGCTTCTCAATAAGGGCCCTGCTGGCCATTTAAGGGAGCGTGTAGCTTAGTGAAGGCCTTGCTGGTCATTAGAGGGGGTCGTGTAGCTCAGTGAGGGATTGACCTTGAGGGCTGTGTCCCAAGAGGGGTCTTAGGGACTGTTAGCTTCTTTCAGGTTGGAGTTTCTTTGAGGGCTGTTTCCCAAGAGAAGAAGCTCACTTAAGGGGGGTTTTAAGAGACCTTGAGGGCTGCGTCCCAAGAGGGGTCCTAGGAGCTGTTAGCTTCCTAATTGTCAGGGTTTCCTTGAGGGCTGCGTCCCAAGTAAGAGGGGAGGCTCTGAGGGGAGATGTTCAGCGCAGTTGCAAAGGTCTCGCTGGACCTGTTGCAGAGGGAGTTGCGCAGCATTCGGTTCCTCCTAGCTTTAGCCGTAATGCAGAGGTATACGTCTGCCTGCTGTTGGGTGATGTGCAAATGATGGAGGCGATCCGTGCCAGTGTGCCAGAGGCTGTCCTGATGCTAGAGAGCATTCTCCCAAAGCTTTAGCCTTTGCATCTGCCTCCTGCCTTCTTCCCAAGGTCTTGCAGCATGCAAGCTTCCCATCAGGGATATCCTTTTTAGAATGTGCTGCTACTAACAGTGCCGTGGGCATTATTGCACTTTCACGGCGCAGAACTCGGGCCGCGGCGGACCGCTGCACACTGTAGTCTGGCTTGGTGTCGGCACAAGTGTAAAATCCCCTCCAGCAGTTCGGTGGATACGAGCCGGAATAGAACTGCTGAGTACTCTGCAGCATGCAGAAGTACTCTAGTTCTTGGAGGCGAGTGCAACCGAACGTCAGTTAGTACTCTCTTGGCACAGCTTGCGCTGTGCTAACCATCCTTTTTATGCTTGTGCCTAAGATAGTTGGCAGCTTAGTTTTAAGCCCTTGCTCTTTTTGACTTCAGCAACTTGCCCTTGGCCTGTTCCTTCCTGTTTTGTGTGGTTCCAGTGTGTCTGTTTCTCCTGCCCCTTTTTGTGTGGCAAACTCAGTTTTGTTGCCAGGTATGGGTGTCAACGGTCCAGATGCTTTTCTTGTTTCTCTTTTAGGAGGGCTCTTTTAGCCAGTTCAGTGTCTCTCTTGGTGTTGTCATGCTTGGTGTCGGCACAAGTGTAGAAATCCCCCTCCAGCAGTTCGGTGGATACGAGCCGGAATAGAACCGTATATACACACCGTATATGACCGTATGTATGGTGATTTTCCTGCCAACAATACCGTATATACACCGTATATACCTATATATGTATGGTTCTGGCCAACCCTACGAGTATTGTTGATTGGCAGGCTGCTTGAAGTCAGGGCCGCACGTGCTTCACGTCGGCCTGCAGCTTTGGGAGAGGAACGTTACTAGGGTTGGCCAGAGCCGTACATGCACACACCGTGTATGACTGTATATATGTAAGGTTGGCCAGAATCGTATAAATACACCGTACATGGTCGTATATTTGGTGATTTCCCTGCCAAAAATACCGTATATACATCGTATATATATACATATCTGTGGTTCTGGCCAACCCTATATATATGGTGAATTCCCTGCCAATAATACCGTATATGCACCGTACATATACGGTTCTGGCCAACCCTACACATTGCACACATCCAAAACGAAACAGCCCTCTTCCCTCTCTCAGGTCACTGGATAGACCATCAGGAGCTCTTCACATCTCATGTTAACATGTCTTCTATAACGTTATAGAAAAGGCAATTACTACGCAGGCAGCAAAACACTCGCTGCATCAATTAAGGAAAAGGAGACACATCTCATATTATAAGTTATAACTTACCTTGTGGTACTTGAGGTTTTGATGCTGAGCTCATATATCATAATATAAGTCGTAATTTATAAAATTTATTTCTTGAGGTGTTGTAACTGGATTCACACGCACCGGCTCATGACCCGAGAACACAAGATGCAAAGGCTGGTCGGGTACTATAATTTATTTATTTATAATGCACTAAGTTGAGTAAGGCTCAAAGTGCTCAAAGTGCTCAAAGACACTCAGGTGAAGATGCATCCGCTTTTGCAGCTGAACTCATCAAGTGCGCAGGTACAGCACCGGGTCCTTCAAATAGGTACACCCACTTTTGCAGCTGAGCTCATCAAGTGCGTAGGTACAACTTCAGTACCCTTCAAATAGATACACCCACTGTTGCAGTTGCACACATCACGTGCGCAGGTACAACATCAGGTCCTGTAAATTATAAGTCGTACCTGCATAACGAGGGTTCTCCAGTGCAGCTTCCAGTGCAAGCTTGGTCTGCCGATGAAGCTGCAGGGATGAAAGACAGGAGAAGCAAAGCCTCAGCTCGTTCTGGCAACAAATTATGATCCAAAAGCTGCCCTGTAAGCCTAGTGGTGCCTGGACAGGCCAGACTCCATGCCATTCCATGATTACTCCACTCCATGATTACTCCATGCCACTCCATAATTACTCCACTCCATGCTTTACTCCATGCCACTCCACGATTACTCCACTCCATAATTACTCCACTCCATGCTTTACTCCATGCCACTCCACGATTACTCCACTCCATAATTACTCCACTCCATAATTACTCCACTCCACGATTACTCCACTCCATGATTACTCCATGCCACTACACAATCACTCCACTCCATGATTACTCCATGCCACTCCACGACTAATCCACTCATGATTACTCCATGATTACTCCATGAATACTCCATGATTACTCCACTCATGATTACTCCATGCCACTCCACAATCACTCCACTCCATGATTACTCCATGCCACTCCACAATTAATCCACTCCATGATTACTCCATGCCACTACACAATTACACCACTCCATAAATACTCCATGCCACTACACAATTACTCCACTCAGTGATTACTCCACTCCACTCCATAATTACTCCATGCCACTCCACGATTACTCCACTCCATAATTACTCCACTCCATAATTGCTCCTTGCCACTACACAATTACTCCACTCCATGCTTACTCCATGCCACTCCACGATCACTCCACTCCATAATTACTCCATGCCACTCCCTGATTTCACTACGCGTGACTGCTGGTCAGGAAAGGCTTAAAGCTTGTGCAAAGCTCAGCACAAGTCCAACTCAATTGCTGCTATTTGCATAAAGCTTGCCAATGCTGCCTGTGCTCAAAAGCTGGAGAAACAAGTCCTACCTGTTGGCAGGTGCCTTTTTTTATAGCAGCCTTAGGAGAACCAGACCGCAGTTTCAGAAAGAGCAATTGCACGAAGGGCTACCCAAATGTTTTGGCTACAGTCCAAGGAGTACAAAAAAACTACGCAGGCAGTGAAGACCAATCCTCACATTAATGAAGGAAAAGGAGCGATTTTAACCAATCCTCACATTAATGAAGGAAAAGGAGCGTTTTTCTACCAATCCTCACACTAATGAAGGAAAATGAGCGATTTTGATACCGGGTACCGTAAAACTCCTCCGCCAAACATCACACTAATGCCAAAGCTCTTGCCTGTGCTCTTGCCGCTACCACAAACCTAACCAGATCTGCTTCACCAAATACAAAAGGGGATAAAGACACTCGCCAAAGCTCTTGCCTGTGCTCTTGCCGCTCCCGCCAATTTAACCAAACTTGCTGCACAGAATGAAGCTCTTGCCTGTGCTGTGGCTGCTGCTGTTAACCTAACCAGACTTGCTGAACAGAATAAAACTCCTGCCTGTGCTCTTGCTGCTGCAGTGAACCTGACCAGACCTGCTAAACAGAATGAAGCTCTTGCCTGTGCTCTTGCCGTTACGGTGAACCCTGGGATGCGGTTGTGATCTCCGCCCCTTGGCTGCTTCAGGTTTGCCGGCAGCATCTCGGTTGCAGCGCGGGAACAAGAGCTCACATGCTGTGACTCCTCTCCTGTGTGCAGGAGGGACAGTAGCTCACATGCTGTTACTAAAAGAAGCAGCAGCTCACACGCCGTTACTAAAGGAAACAGCAGCTCACACGCTGTAACTGATGAAACAGCAGCTCACGTGCTGTGACTAAAGGAAACAGCAGCTCACACGCCGTAATTGATGAAACAGGAGCTCACATGCCGTTACTGATAAAACAGCAGCTCACATGCCGTAACTGATGAAACAGGAGCTCACATGCTGTGACTAAAGGAAACAGCATCTTACATGCTGTAACTGATAAAACAGGAGCTCACATGCCGTAACTGATAAAACAGCAGCTCACACGCCGTAACTGATGAAACAGGAGCTCACATGCTGTGACTAAAGGAAACAGCAGCTCACATGCCGTAACTGATAAAACAGGAGCTCACATGCCGTAACTGATGAAACAGGAGCTCACATGCCGTAACTGATGAAATAGGAGCTCACATGCTGTGACTAAAAGAAACAGGAGCTCACATGCTGTGACTAAAAGAAACAGCAGCTCACACGCCGTAACTGATGAAACAGGAGCTCACATGCCGTAATTGATGAAACAGGAGCTCACATGCTGTGACTAAAGGAAACAGCAGCTCACACACTGTAACTGATAAAACAGCAGCTCAAATGCCGTAACTGATGAAACAGGAGCTCACATGCTGTAACTCCTCTCCTGTGTGTAAAAATTAAGGCTAGTGGCGAGTTGTGAGATTGGTCCTTTGCCCGGGTGCACAATTCAACACATAAGGCAGTGGTAGCAAGCATTGTGTAGTCACACCCTGTTTGCATAAGCTGTTGGAAGTGGAAGTGCGTTTAGGTGACACACCACACACCACCCTACGTGTAGCTAGCAGACATGCAGTACTTGATACCATACATTACTTAGTGCACCTGTTACACCCTGCTTGCATAAGCTATAGGAAGTGGCAGTGCGCGTTTAAGTGACACACCACCCTACGTGTAGCTGACATACAGTATACAGTACTTGATGCCATATAGGAAGTGGCGGCAGTGTGCGTTTAAGTGACACACCACCCTACGTGCAGCAGATACATATACAGCACTTGATACCGTATAGGAGTGGCAGTGCACATTTAAGTGACACACCACCCTACATGCAGCAGATACACATACAGAACTTGATACCGTATAGTTAGTGGCAGTGCACGTTTAAGTGACACACCACCCTACGTGCAGCAGATACACATACAGTACTTGATACCGTATACAGTAGTGCACCACCACACGAAACCACCTGCTTCTGTTATAATCTGAATAGTCATTGTAGATGAGCTATAAGCATGAATATACATACCATCAACTACACCCATGTAAACACACACACACACACGCACACACACACACACACACACATGTATAAGCGCGCACAAAGCACACACAAGTTGCCAGTTCACAGCGCAAAAGGCTTCGCCAACTTTTCAGCATCGCCTGCGATGCTTCCCCCTACTTGTCTTTCATCAATGTCAACATTGGTTACACTGCATGCGTATATTTTTGTGTTTCTTTGGTGTCCTTGCGTTTTACCTTGGGTCACATCCGTCCATAGGGTGGCCCCAAAAACGACAGCCCCTTCGTCCAGCTCGCAGCACTCGTTCTGCAGGAACACAATGTTGCTGTACGGCCTGCACGGTGCAGCAGCAGCAGCAGCGCAAAATGGCTGACAATTCCACAATGATACGTGGTTGCTGCATGTGCATGGCCTGCACAGCCCAGTCAAATCAAAAAAGTGTGCACACTTCTGCAGGAACACGACTGCACAGAATGTTCTATACACGGAGGAATGCTCTATACACAGAGGAGTGCTAACACGGAGGAATGCTCCAAACACGGAGGAATGCTCTAAACACAGAAGAATGCTCTAAACACGGAGGAATTTCTGCAGGAAAACGACTGCACAAACTGTTTTAGACACGGAGGAATGCTCTCACACACACACACACACACACACACACACACACACACACACACACACACACAGTGACAAAGATGACAGAATGTTTATCAACGCCCAGATTGCAGGCGTCATTAAAAGTAGAGTCACCGTCAGACTCACCTCAGCACGGGCCAATTCGCTTCAGCGTTACACGTTCGGGTACACAGTGTACACCCCACCCCGCGTCTGACACACCCAGCATCTGACACAGTGTACGCCCAGCGTCTTACACTCACAGTGTACAATGTGTACACAGTGTATACCCAGCATTTTAAACACCCAGCGTCTGACACTCACAGTGTACAATGTGTACACAGTGTACACCCAGCATTTTAAACACCCAGCGTCTTACACTCACAGTGTACAATGTGTACACAGTGTACACCCAGCATCTGACACACCCAGCATCTGACACAGTGTACCCAGGGTACACCCAGCGTCTGACATACCCAGCATCTGACACAGTGTTCACCCAGCGTCCTACACTCACAGTGTGCAATGCGTACACAGTGTACACCCAGCATCTTACACACCCAGCATCTTACACTCACAGTGTACACCCAGCCTCCCTCAGGAACAGCTTTGACCTACACTCCACAGCACCAGTGGCTGTGAGTAGCTCCCCAAAAAATCTAGCAGTTGCACTTTTTGACTGAGGGCATTATATGTAAGTACCTGAAAAAAAAACACTAGCACACTTTTTGACTGATGGCATTATCTGTAAGTTCCTGGAAAAAAACACTAGCAAACTTTTTGACTAATGGCTTAATCTGTAAGTATTTGCAAAGCCTGTTCATCTTCCTAGTTCCTCACAGCCACATCCACCCCCCCCATAAGTCGTCTGTGTAATTTGTGGTGCACAGCCTGTGGGCTCTTGTTAGAAACAAGCTCCTTTCAAACACTCTCAGTACTACAGAGCCGTGCTGCTTTGTTGTATGTGCCCTTGCGCACAATCAACCTATTCATTCCCACACACCTTATTTATTTCTTACCTGCAGTGCGCATGGGTTTGGTGTTTGCAGCTGATCAAATTGCGAGCACACACGCTGCATGAACTCGAGCTACAGCTCCTTAAAGCCACACCACTCTGTACTACTAAACTCACTCACCGAGCGCGCAAAAGTCATTGCCAATACCACTCCGTACTACTAAACTCACTCACCGAGCGCGCAAAAGTCATTGCCAATACCACTCCGTACTACTAAACCCACTCACCGAGCGCACAGGAGTCATTGGCAATACCACTCCATACTACTAAACTCACTCACCGAGCGCGCAAAAGTCATTGCCAATACCACTCCGTACTACTAAACCCACTCACCGAGCGCACAGGAGTCATTGGCAATACCACTCCATACTACTAAACTCACTCACAGAGCGCACAGGAGTCATTGCCAATACCACTGAATCAATCATGGGCACACATGTTGCGTGCCTTTGAGCAGCAGCTCCTTTAAACCACACCACTCCTTACACAACACCACTCCTTACACCACACCACTCCTTACACCACACCACACCACTCCTTACACCACACCACACCATTCTATTACACCGCACCACACCACACCACACCACTCCTTACACCACACCACACCACATCACTCCTCACACCACACCACACCACTCCTTACACCACACCACACCACATCACTCCTCACACCACACCACACCACTCCTTACACCACACCACACCACTCCTTACACCACACCACACCACATCACTCCTCACACCACACCACACCACTCCTCACACCACACCACACCATTCTTTTACACCATACCACATCACTCCTCACACCACACCACACCACATCACTCCTCACACCACACCACACCACTCCTTACACCACACCACACCACACCACTCCTTACACCACACCACTCCTTACACCAGACTCACTTGCAGAGAGCACGGATTTCGTCGTCCACGCAGCCGATCCAGTCTTTGGCACAAGCAACGCCCTGCCTCTGCTGGCCCTGAGGGAAATAACATGCAGAGTGCAGGTAGTACCTCATGCTTTCAGAAGCGTCATGTGCCTGAATCGTATTGTTGACTTCAGAGAAATGATGCAGGAAGGTATAATAAAAATGATATATTATAGAGAAAGAAAAAACTACGCAGGCAGTGAAAGCCACTCCCCACATTAATGAAGGAAAAGGGCCACTTTGGTACCGAGTACCGTAAAGCTCCTCCACCATAAGAAGGATAGGAAAAATCAATGGGGATCAGGAGGGTGTAGGCTTGGCCTGAAACCGGCTCCTGATGAGAGTTGATAACAGTACTGGAAAGGGCACGTCTAGTATGGACAAGTTAAGCAGCGAAGTTCTCAGAGTGCACATGGAGCTTGGAGGCAAGCCTCTTAACTCTTTGAGAATCGAGACCCAATTCTTTGAAAGGCTTCAGAGTGTGGGTGTTGTAGATGGTGCCGCCCACACCCAAAAGGATGATGTGGAGAGTAACGGAGGCTCCTTGGAGAATGTTGCAAACGTCTTTGTGCTGTTCCTTTGCGGCGTTCAGCTGGTTCTGAGGTCTGGTGTCCTTACAGTACTTGACCTCAACGAGGTGGATGTCGCGCCGAGTTTTGTTGAGGTCTTTAGGTCGGTGCTGTCTGGGGTTGGTGGCTGTACTGGTGGCTGGTGGTGCTGCTGGGGTGCTCCCAGTCTCCCTCAATTGCCCCCTGCCACATCAAGGAACCCACCCCCTACATTAGTTTGTTGTTTTTGTGTTTTTGCAGCGATGAGAGTGACGAGCACAAAACCTGGGCGGATGGAGGTAAATCTGTCTTTATCTGGGAAGCAGGGTGGGAAGAGCCATTTGGAAATAATTATACTTTCAGCTGTTTCAGAAATCTGGAGATTTGGCATGGTCATCCGTTCGTTGCTGCCTATATTTATGGAAACAACGCATGACCATAAGGAGCCTTCTTTGCTGATAGCCTTAAAGAACATGCGGCATGCTAAGGTGTCTCTTTCGGTGATCATGTTCCTTATTTGCGTGTGTTGGCACCCAGAAGGATGTGCAGGGCACTGTCTGCTTGTGGGCAGAGGGGGCAAGTTTTAATATAATATAAATAATAATATGATTTAAATTGCAGGGTTGACTGCAGAGAAATGATGCAGGATGTTATAACATCCCCAAAGCAACTATAACAAAGGTTGCCTTGCGTTGTGTCTTTTTGACAGCAACATTTGCAGATCATTCATGGGGTTTGTGTTACAACTATCTAGCCAGCCTTGCACAGGTTCTGGCTCATTGTTTGAGTGGTTTTTCAATTGCAGGGTCAAAGCAGTTCATTGACAGTTATTTGCGTGCGTTAAAAGACAGCTCAAACTACCACTGACAATACCATATGCCCACGGGCAATACAGGAAAGCCTGTGGAATTGTGAATTCCAAAGTGACAGTAGGAGAATCTGGCACCGCACAGGTGTAACAGAAATGCTGCTGCTGCTGTTGCTGCTGCTGCGGCTGCTGCTGACAGGCAGTGTGAAATGCAAGTGCTGCTGCTGCTGCTGCTGCTAAAGGGCAGTGTGACGCAACCGTCACAAATATGCATCCGTAGATCAGATTTAACAAAAATGCCCGTAGATCAGAGTCAACAAAAATGCACCCGTAGATCACAGTCAACAAAAACGCACCCGTAGATCACAGTCAACAAACATGCACCCGTAGATCACAGTCAACAAAATGCACCCGTAGATCACATTCAACAAAAATGCACCGTAGATCACATTCAACAAAAACGCACCCGTAGATCACAGTCAACAAAATGCACCCGTAGATCACAGTCAACAAAAATGCACCCGTAGATCACAGTCAACAAAAATGCACCCGTAGATCACAGTCAACAAAAATGCACCCGTAGATCAGAGGCAGTGGAAACACACAGGTGGTGCTTGCACAAGGGCTCACCAATTTCAGGAAGTACTCGTGGTTGCCCGTGATCAGGAACACCTGTGTGTTCAAGTGTGTGTGTGCGTGTGTGTGTTGTGTGTGTGTATGTATGTGTGTGTGTGTGTGTGTTTGTGTGTGTGTAGCAAATACGATGTGAGTATATGTCCAACCATTCATTCCGCTTCCATTCAGGATGCACTCCTTCCCGCAAACACTTTCCTTTGGTATTTCACCTGATTCTTCTTAGTAAGACCCCAATGCCCATATACTGTATAATATTAGGGTTGGCCAGAACCGTATATACACACCGTGTATGACCGTATATTTAGTCATTTCCCTGCCGAAAATACCGTGTGTATATATATTCTGGCCAATCCAATGTACAAACTGAACCACTGTATCAGTTTGAGCTGGTGTAACAGTCGAACACTTTTTGCGCTAGCACCAAGCAGCACACATCCTGCATATAAATATAAATATATATATATATATATGGTTCTGGCCAACCCTATGTACAAACCAAACCACTGTGTCAGTTTGCAGCTGGCGAATAATAGGCGAGCACTTTTTGCGCTAGCACCAAGCAGCACACATCCACGCAGCACCTGAGCCTACGGCATGTACCCATACAGCAACCCTGCTGCAACCGTGCTTTTCAGCACGGTATCCAAATTGCTGTTGAATGCCTTCCTCAGCATAACTCTAAACTCCTTTATTCATATCTCAGTTAATTTTTCATTGCGACTGGCCATAACTGGTGAGTAGCCGATCAGCCAAACAACCTGGCTGAAGGTCATTTATTATAGTAACCATTGTGAAAAAACTGTACCTGTAATGATTGTGATGATTAAATTTTCAGTGTGCTCAACTCAACCATTGCGACTATCAGCACAGTATCAGCATGCACCTTTCGATGCAACCGTTGCGGACATCAGCACAGCATCAGCACGCACCTCTCGACTCAACCATCGTGACCATCAGCACAGTACCAACGTGCACCTCTCAACGCAGCCATTGCAAGCATCAGCACAGTGTCAGTGTCCACGCACTACCTCTCAATGCAACCATTGCGGACATCAGCACAGTATGAGGGTGCAACTCTCATCGCAACCATTGTGACCATCTGCACAGGACTGGTGTGCACCACTTAGTTCCAATGAGCCAACGCATTTCGTTGGTTGCTGCATGCTCGATCACCTTTTCAAATCGTGCAGACACAAGCTTGAGCAAGGCCGGAAATGTGGGGTGGTCTGGCGAGGAGATGTCTCCTGCATCCCCGCAAAAAACACAAAGTAATGTTGAGCACACGTTATCACAAAACTGAGGTTGAGAAAGGTAGGGATTGTGGGGTGGTCAGTGGCAGCATTCGAGGACAGCTGCGCAGTGTTTGATAAACAGACGGTCTTGAGGTGCACGGTTGGTGAGTGTCATTTATGCACCGCTATTACACTCTCATGCACCGTTATTACATTCTGCATTGCACATGAACCGTTATTACATTCTGCGTTGGGTGTTGTGTGGCTCTGCATCCCTTGGGTGGTGCAGGGCGTTAAGCACCATCCTTTCCTAATTCATGCCGGTGGTGTTGACACTACCTGCGCTCTTTTTCTATTTCTTTTACATTCCGCCACACAGTACGCACCGCTCCTACATTCTGTGCAAGCATACGAGTATGGAGCATGTGCATGCACTTTTGCAATTGAAAAGGTCATGATTGCGCAAAGCAGAAGAAGTGTGGCAGCCCATGAGGTGCCAAAGGGTACAGGATGATATGCCTGTCTGGATACGATGCACAAAATACAAGGTTGATGTCAGATAATGTGCACTGCTGCATACGTATACAATATGGCACCCCAACGCTTACAAGAAGAATGTACATTGGAGCATGGCTTGCAAGTTACGGATCCTGGCAGATCTTAGTGTGCTACAGGGTGATGCTTGACTGAATGAGGAAGTGTTTCCTGCTTCCTGGGAAACCTGATTTGTACTCTTATGTTTCCTTTACTGGACTAGTCATACAAACACAAGGCATCACCCCCCATTGTAACCATTGTGACCATTATAACCATTGTAGCCATTGTAACCATTGTGACCATTGTAACCATTGTAACCATTGTAGCCATTGTAACCATTGTAGCCATTGTAATCACTGTAACCATTGTAACCATTGTAACCATTGTAACCATTGTAACCATTGTAGCCATTGTAACCATTGTAACCATTGAAACCATTATAGCCATTGTAACGATTGTAACCATTGTAACCATTGTAACTATTGTAACCAAACACAAAGCATCTGTTAATGTTAGCAGATTAGTGCCAAACATATGCCCTGTTGCATAAGAGCACACTACAAGCGTTGGTCAAGCTATTTGAGGAAGGCAGCTATTTGAGGAACAAACTTGATGCTATCAATCCTGATATACACCATACAAATGCAAAAAGCCTTAGCGCAGTCAACCCTTTCACAAGCCTGTTATATATATACATTGATTTCAGACAGACATGATCAGGAACATAGGGACGCTCCAGCAGCTGATGGGCGAGCCGGGTATCTTGCACGCTACCAAACCAAGTTTCCGGAACACTGTCAGATATATTTACCGTCACTGCACCGTCACTGTATATCTTGCACGCTACCGAACCAAGTTTCCAGAACACTGTCAGATATATTTACCGTCACTGCACCGTCACTGTATATATTGCGCGCTACCAAACCAAGCTTCCAGAACACTGTCAGATATATTTACCGTCACTGCACCGTCACTGTATATATTGCGCGCTACCAAACCAAGTTTCCGGAACACTGTCAGATATATTTACCGTCACTGCACCGTCACTGTATATCTTGCACGCTACCAAACCAAGTTTCCATAACACTGTCAGATATATTTACCATCACTGCACCGTCACTGTAATCCGTCACTGCACCGTCACTGCACCGTCATTGCATTCCGTCACTGCACCGTCACTGTATTCCGTCACTGCACCGTCACTGCACCGTCACTGCATTCCGTCACTGCACCGTCACCGTATTCCGTCACTGCACCGTCACTGCACCGTCACTGCACCGTCACTGCACCGTCACTGTATTCTGTCACTGCACCGTCACTGCACCGTCACTGCACCGTCACTGTATTCTGTCACTGCACCGTCACTGTATTCTGTCACTGCACCGTCACTGTATTCCGTCACTGTACCATCACTGTAAAGCGTCACTGCACCATCACTGTATTCTGTCACTGCATTCTGTTACTATAAAGCGTCACTGCACCGTCACTGCACCATCTCTGTATTCTGTCACTGTATTCCGTCACTGTATTTTGTCACTGCACCATCACTGTATTCCTTCACTGCACCGTCACTGCAAAGTAACAAAATCAGCACATCGACAAATAAAGTGGGGTAGGCTTGATGCTTTGGTCGACGTTTCATCAATTACGCTCACCAGCTAGCGCCAAGTGCTTTGCACACGGTGGGACAGGCGAAACGGCTACGAGCTGCACCAAATTGTTTTACAGGCAACCCTCTCACCAATGATCTTACTGGCTAGCGCCAGGTATGTGCACACAATGGGATAGGTAGCTCCAAGCCGCTACAAGTTGCTACAAAACTTGTTAGCTTTTAGGCAACGCTCACACATTCACTCACCGGCCAGCGCCAAGTACTTTGCGCCCGATGGAATGGGCAAAGCGGCAACGAGCTGCTCCAATATCTCCGGGCACCAGTGATCATCTGGAAGCATCTCTAAGTGCAGATCTGGGGGTGGGTGCACAAAAAATCAGGGTTAGCCAGAACCGTATATTTGCTCCAAAATCTCCGGGCACCAGTGATAATCTGGAAGCATCTCTATGTGCAGATCTGGGGATGGGTGCACAAAACATTAGGGTTAGCCAGAACCGTATATTTGCTCCAAAATCTCGGGCACCAGTGATCATCTGGAAGCATCTTTAAGTGCAGATCTGGGGATGGGTGCACAAAACATTAGGGTTAGCCAGAACCGTATATTTGCTCCAAAGTCTCCGGGCACCAGTGATCATCTGGAAGCATCTCTAAGTGCAGATCTGGGGGTGGGTACACAAAAAATTAGTGTTAGCCAGAACCGTATATTTGCTCCAAAATCTCCGGGCACCAGTGATCATCTGGAAGCATCTCTAAGTGCAGATCTGGGGGTGGGTGCACAAAACATGCTTGTAATAAGCTGGCAAAAATCCTGGGCCACAATGTCCCCTTGATTTGATGCACATTACTGACAATGGCAGCAAACATGCTTGTATCAAGCTGTCACAAAAGCTTGACTTAAAAACCCTGAGTTGATGCACCTTACTGACAGCAACAGCAAACATGCTTCTATCAAACTGTTGCTGAACCTAGACCAAAAACCCCCTTGAGTTGATGCACCTTACTGACAATAACAGCAAACATGTCTGTATCAAGCTGGCAAAAAAGATAGGCAAAACAACTCGTTGAGTTCATGCACATTATTGACAGTTACAGCAAACATGCTTGTATCAAGCTAGCACAAAATCTGGGCCAAAATTGCCCTTAGTATGATGCACCTTACTGACAATAATAGCAAAACATGTCTGTATCAAGCTGGCACAAAAGATAGGCCAAAAAACCCGTTGAGTTCATGCACCTTACTGACAGTTACAGCAAACATAATTGTATCAAGCTGGCACAAAACCTGGGCCAAAACTCCCTTCGAGTTGATGCACCTTACTGACAGTTACAGCAAAAGCGGATGTCTACACCAATTACGGCAAAAGCGGATGTCTACACCAATAAGGACCTCCAATACTTATCCCTCTGTGTAATGAGGAGTGGAGGTACGGAACACCTCTCTACGCTTCGTAAAGAAAGTTTGATGGATAGCTGCATTTAATATCCGAGTGGTCTGTGGTCACGCCAGCCTTTTGGCGGTCACCAACATCAATCTGCCCGGTCACTGTATTCACCAACTCTGTATTCCTCGACTGTTGGTTGCGACGTTACCTTATCTACTTCCCTGAAATCTGTGGAGGAATTACTCACCATCCATTGAGTGGTGAGTAATTTCTCACCACTCAAATTACTCACCACTCACATTTGTGGAGAAATTACTCACCACTAGACTACTTCCCTCAAATTTGTGGAGAAACTGCTCACCACTCATGAACTGGATGCTCAGCTGACGGCTTGGTACCCCCAATTGGGGTGATCTGAATGGGCAAGGCGCATCCAAAGCTGCAGAGGGGTGTGTGTGGAGGAAATGGTGTTACCCACCGTTCACAACAACCTCTATATGAAGCGCCCCCTTCCTAACCCTAAATTCTTTCAACCTCTATATGATGCGCCCCCTTCCTGTCCCTAATTCTAAACCCTTACAGCTGCAGGTTGGTAGAAAAAGAAGTTTGGGAGGAACAGGTCACTCTGCCTGCGCAGTTTTTTTTATTTTTATTTATTTTTCCCACTCTGCCTGCACTCTGCCTGCGCAGTTTATTTTTCTTTTTTCGTTTTCTTCTTTTTTCACTCCGCCTGCGCAGTTTTTGCCTACTTTTTGCAGCACTTGGCACCTGACATGGATCCAGACATCCCGAATGACACACCTTCAGCACTCTACGTAGAAGTGCCTCAAGCTGTCGCCCTGACTCCATGTCATGCGGTAAAACATCTTATTCCATTTCGGTAGTGATCACACAGTACGCCTTACAGTTTTTCTCTTACCTGTCTCCAACGGTTCAAGCCGTGGCCCTGACTTTTCATCATCTGGTAGATTTTCCTATCCCCTGTTGGTAGTGATCACACAGCATGCCTTATGGTTTTTTTTCCTGTCACCTTTCACTAAAGGATCAAGCTGTGGCCCTGACTCCTCCCGCGGTAAACCCTGTTGCTGCTGCCACTGTTGCTCTTGTTGATCTTGCTGCTGCTGCAGCTGCTGGTCAGCCCTCTGCTGCTGCTCCTTCAGCATTTTCCATATACGGCCCACAGCCTTGACAGCATAGTGCCCTTCATTTGCACATACGCCATCCAGGATACTTCTTCCCACCTGCACCAAAACAGATTGTGTGTGTGCATGAAAACGTAGTGTGTACAGGGTAGAATATGAGCAAAGTCTAGGCTGAAGTGAACCAGTTGAAATGTCTAGGCTGAAGTAAACCAATTGAAAGTCTAAGCTGAAGTAAATCAATTGAGAGTCTAGGCTCAAGTGAACCAATTGAAAGTCTAAGTTGAAGTGAACCAGTTGAAATGTAGATTGGGGTCAATCTGTGTCTGGTGTGTCTGGTGGGAATGGCTCAAGCGTACAGTGGCAAAACGGGCGCTCGTACTAATCAGGGCCCTGCCACCCAAAGGCAAGGAGCAAGATTGATCTGCACAAACACAACACAAACGCACACAAACACAACACAAACACAAACGCATGCACAACCACACGCATGCCATTCAGGGCCCCACCCACAGGCAAGCAGCAAAACAGACTAACTCCACATGCATGCTCACACACGAAAAACAATGACTTACTAGCCAGAGCCCCACCCAAAGCCAAGTAGCAAGATGGATCAGCTACACACACAGAATCAGCCCACACCTGCAGCAAAGTGCACCATAAATCACGTTGCACTGTGGATGGAACACAGAAACACGTGACGCTCACCACATGCACGCAACACGCATAACACAAGCCACACATTTATTTTCCTTTCTAGTTGCCACCCAACCTCATGTCCTCACCCAGTCCTGTATCAGGATTCCAATCATCATCGTCACCCAGTCATGTACCAAGAATCCAATCATCATCCTCACCCAGTCCTGTATCAAGAATCCAATCATCATCCTCACCCAGTCCTGTATCAAGAATCCAATCATCATCCTCACCCAGTCATGTATCAAGAATCCAATCATCATCCTCACCCAGTCCTGTATAAGGAATCCAATCATCATCCTCACCCAGTCCTATATGAGAAATCCAATCATCATCATCACCCAGTCCTGTATGAAAAATCCAATCATCATCATCATCATCCAGTCCTGTATCAATGATCCAATCATCAGTCCTGTATCAGGAATCCAATCATCATCATCGTTATTATCACCAACCTCTCACCCGTTCTTGTGTAGAAAACCAGCATTTCGTCCACGTTAAGTTCCCACGCTCAACTCACCCAGTCCTGCGTCACGAAATGCAGTCCAGGCAGTCCTGGCAGCTCTGATATGCTTGTGCGCTGTTCAGCCGCTTCTGAAGAACACTGCACATGCACTTGTGTGTGTGCTGGCGCTCGTGCCGGCACCTGCATGTGTGCATGTTCTTGTGCCGGCAACTGTGCCTGTGACCGTGCTTGTACGTGCACTTGGGCTTGTGTGTGCGCATGCCCCACTGGTTGGACTTGTGCGTGCGCATGCCCCACTGTTTGGGCTTTTGCGTGCGCATGCCCCACTGGTTGGGCTTTTGCGTGCGCATGCCCCACTGGTTGCACTTGGGCTTGTGTGTGCGCATGCCCCACTGGTTGGACCACCATCTTTTCTCCAAAGCTCTGTATTTGCGCCGGCAGCTGCAGCTGTCCTCGTGCCCCTGTTTGCTGTGCAGCTGCAGCACCACCACCTGCTCCTTCACAGTAACCTGCTACTTCACAGTGACCGAGATGGGCGGTGCAGCTGTCTGTGTCTTGCTGGTCTGTTGCTACTTCACTTGAGGGATGCACTCCCGTATGCACTTCCGTGCGCGTCAGCAGCTGCTGCGGCCCTTGTGCCCTTGTTCGCTGCACAGCCGCAGCACCGTCTGCTGCTGCACCATAAGTACTGGGCCCTGTAGGTCCGAGTGGGGGAGGCCAGAGGGTGGGTTTCATGCCACAGGCTTGCAGGCGGCTGAGCAATTTGCCCACCTCCATGTCAGCCCTGCATTGGGATACTGGAAAAAACAGTTGTTACTAGCAGCAGCGTGAGCATGGCAGGAGTTGAGTGCCACAGGCTCGCAGGCCAGCAAGCACTTTGCCCACCCCCACGCTTGCCCCTGCATCATAGGAATGCACAAGTGAATGCACAAGTGAATGCACAAGTGAATGCACAAGTGAATGCACAAGTGAATGCACAAGTGAATGCACAAGTGAAGAGGTAACACAGATTTCTGCAGGCAGTGAGGCACCTTGCCCACCTCCTCGTCAGCTCTATAATGTGGAATTGCAAAAACGCGGTGACTAATTTGTGGCGGTTGCTCAAGGTTTGTGGGCTCGCGTGGGGTGACAGGTAGAGCAGGCATGCTTCTCTTTAGATGTTGGAATAGAGCAACCACACTCGCGCTTTGCACCACAGCACAGACGTTGAGGTGGCACATTAAAACGCAGTGCAGTTGAAACTGGCAAGTAGAAAAATGGCAGCATACATGTATGTATACACATGCAGCATACATGTATGTGTACGCATGCAGCAAGAAAGGCTGCAGGCCTGGCACAAATAGAAGTATATATGCTTTTGGACGGCAGGTTTTGTAATGTGCATTTACACGCGGAGTAAGAAGGTGCCACAATTTGGTTCATGTGCATTTACACGCGGAGTTACAAAGGTGCCACAATTTGGTTCATGTGCATTTACACGCGGAGTTAAGAAGGTGCCACAATTTGGTTCATGTTGTTTGTGACGATTATCACAAAGATGCTGTTACAACAGCACCACATGGGTGAATTAACATAAATAATCTGCAGAATCTGGCTCAGCCAGCGCTTTCGTAAACTGATCAGAATATTGCAAAGTAGTTTATACTTTCACCGGAAACGAAGTAGGGATACCGTGAAATCACAATTGTTTACAAATTTAGACCCAACGTGCAGCAGCATGCACATACCTTGCCATACACGTAAAGCGAAGGCTTGTCCAGGACCGTACAATGTACGGTAATTTTGGCAGGGAAATTTCCAGATCCAGGTGCAATTATAGATATGGTAGAGGCATGAGCCCTGTATTGTTTACAGGGGAGTTGCTCTGAAGCTACGGCCATCTCTATACACGTACCTTGCCACTACATGCGTGGTTCGTGGGTTGAGGGTTTTATCTTCCCTTCCTCCCCGCTCTTTTATCTGCAGCATATGGGTGTACTCAGGAGGTGTGATGGCCTCATATATTTGCTGCAAAGAAAGCGATTGAAAAAATGAGGAAGCAGATAATTTGGTCATTGCTGTGCTCGGCAAGAGAATGTATTTGTAAATTCAGAGAACAATCCACCCCCATTGGCTAAGTTGCTGCCATTCAATAAACCTTTACTCGCACATTCAGGTGAAAACTTGAGTGGTAACCCAGACTGTTCTCCTTGTTTACCCAGTAAAAGGACGTAAACATGTAAACCCCAAACCTTAGTCATTTGGGTCTTCATTTGAGGGATGAAAGTATGGACATGACATTCACGGAACGGATGGCCTGCGGGGCAGGAAGCATAGGGGCATGGCAGCAATGATTGGCACACAACAGCTGGTGACAGACCGGCACAGTCCCGCAGCGTGCACAAAGACCCAGCCAAAGAGTCACTAGTATGAATTGTGTTGTTACTGTTTATCAATTTCTTGCGTATGTGTTCCTACCTTTTTCTTTCTGTTTTTGGACTTTTTGGTTCTTAGTCTCCGTGCCACAACCTGCCGCCCCATGACCTGGCCTCTTGAGGCTTTTGGGAAGGTCACTGTTGGTAATTTCATGGAGGAGGATTGTGTCCATCCAGGGGGTTCTGACCTTCTGTTTCAGGACAAGTGCGTTCTAGCCTCTATTTCAAGCAATCATTTATTATATTCCAAACATCAGACATCCCGCCGTCTCGGAAAGTGATAAGTTGGCATGTGTGGTTGAAGATTGCATTATTATAAAAATGGGTGACTCAGAGGCCGAACGATTGGCGGGGAATGCTGCTTTCAAAGAAAAGAAGTATGCCGAGGCCATTGAGCGGTACACTAGCAGCTTATCATTGCAGGAAACAGCTGTTTTATTGTGTAACAGGGCACTGTGCCATGCAAAGCTTGAGGTGAGTGTGGTACATTTCTCAGACGTAAAGACACATACGCCCACACACCATACCCACACTTACACAAGAATATGCACGCAAACGCACAAACATGCACCTTGCAAACCCACACATTCACGCACGCATGCACTTTTACACATGCCCCCTCACAATCACACAGGAGCACGGGAGCTCCATCGCTGACGCTACCAAAGCTTTGGAACTGGACCCGACATTCATCAAGGCAAGTGTGGGGTGACCATAAGAAGACCTGTTTGTTGTGACATGGAGCTGTAGTCCACAAACAATGTCTACCCTGCTGTCTGCCCCTGTCATTTGACATTTCCGTTTCACAAGTGCTCACCCTCTTCGCACTTCTGTGTACAGGCCTACTACAGGCGTGGTGATGCCAATTTTGCTCTCGGGAAGTGCAAGCTGGCACTGAAGGATCTGCGCTCGGTACGTGCATGCGTGCTTTTTGCATTGTGAAGTCTGCGGCAGTTTCTTCCTGCAGCCATGCAAGAGACGTGCGCATGGAAACCTCTCATGCACGCAGTACACCCATTATACCCATGCACTGTAGTGACTAATGCCACTTACCAACTGATCATGTAGGCAGCCAAGATAGCCCCACAGGACAAGGACGTGAGGAAGAAGCTAGGGGACTGTGAGCGTGAGGTCAAGCGGATACGCTTTGAGGAGGCTCTGGCAGTCCCGGTGAGTGAACTGTGTGGCGATTTGTACCAAGCAGCTGTTGAGGAACCTCAGCAGTTCTCATGACTGCAATGTGAGTGGACTGTGTGGCATTCTGTACCAAGCAGCTGTTGAGGAATCTTAACAGTGTCCATGAGTCAATTGTGCGGTCTTCTCTATGGAGAAGGAGCAACACTTACCTCCTCGGCTCCAAGGGCCACACTTTTTTTTGTTACGTGTCAAACACACATACAAACTTTGTTGCGGTGCCTCTTCCTTACACACATTTACAGTAACACACATGCTTACATAACACACACCTACACACACATACACACATACACACACGCACACCCACCTTCCAGGAGGCTGAGGTTGTGCTCCCCAGCTCCCAGCTTGAGCTCCCCAGCATCAAAGTCGAGGACAGCTACCAGGGTCCTCGTATGCAAGGTGAGCATCCTCATATGCAACGTGAGCTTCCTCATATGCAACGTGAGCGTCCTCAAATGCAACGTGAGCATCCTCGTATGCACCGTGAGCGTCCTCATATGCAACGTGAGCATCCTCATATGCAACGTGAGCATCCTCAAATGCAATGTGAGCATCCTCATATGCAAGGTGAGCGTCCTCATATGCAACGTGAGCGTCCTCAAATGCAACGTGAGCATCCTCGTATGCACCGTGAGCTTCCTCATATGCAACGTGAGCATCCTCATATGCAACGTGAGCTTCCTCATATGCAACGTGAGCGTCCTCAAATGCAACGTGAGCATCCTCGTATGCACCGTGAGCGTCCTCATATGCAACGTGAGCATCCTCATATGCAACGTGAGCATCCTCAAATGCAATGTGAGCATCCTCATATGCAAGGTGAGCGTCCTCATACGCAACGTGAGCGTCCTCAAATGCAACGTGAGCATCCTCGTATGCACCGTGAGCTTCCTCATATGCAACGTGAGCATCCTCATATGCAACGTGAGCGTCCTCATATGCAACGTGAGCATCCTCATATGCAACGTGAGCATCCTCATATGCAACGTGAGCATCCTCATATGCAACGTGAGCTTCCTCATATGCAACGTTAGCTTCCTTATATGCAACGTTAGCTTCCTTATATGCAACTTGAGGGTCCTCGTATGCAAGGTGAGCGTCCTCATATGCAACGTGAGCATCCTCAAATGCAAGGTGAGCGTCCTCATATGCAACGTGTGGGTCCTCGTATGCAACGTATGGGTGGTGTGTGGGGTGAGCAAAGTGAAGACAGCACATCGGGTGGAAGAGGAAAATCCTGACGTTTATCCAATATTTTTTGGTACTGACCTCTCTTGTAAGATATTAAAAGTTGGGTAATTATGGGGGAATGTATTGGGCTGAGTATGTTAGTATGTTAAGAGGAAAGAGCAGAGTTTCATTGATGGCTTAGCGCACGTGCCCTGCCTTGAGAGAAGCAGAGCAGGGCTGCGTGTGGAATAATTGGGTGCAAGCAGGAGGGTGGTGGTGCACTGGCGGGCGGGTGTGGAGCCGTGAGAGCAACGATGAGCAGCATGTAAAGAGATGGTGATGGTGGTGGCAGAGGGGTAATGCAATTGTTGCAAGCATTGCATGCGTGGCACTTTTGCGCGAGCTCGTACTGCCCCACCTGGTTTCTTTGTAGATTGTTGTAGATGCTGAAGATACGTGCATTGCACAAACCCTGCCACAAAAGCAGCGCGGGTTGCTAACCACACAACCACATGCATTCACAGCAAATGCTTGCGATCGTGTACGACATAAACTTGCAGACAGCTGCAGGCTGACAACCACATAATTATGCAAGAGGAGGAGGCTTTGCTACTTATATAATATGTCTGTATGTCATAGCTCGTGCGTGGACTCTTAAACGTCCAGCACTTACCCAAACCTTGCACTCAGAATAATACAAGAATGTGAACGTTGTCATTCTACTTTAGGGCCTTTAAAGGTGCCAGATGCACACGTAAATGCATAGCAACGCCAATTGATGCAGGCTGTGCTTACATTTCCGCATGAACGTTTGAACTGCCCCAGTACTCCTGCACTTGCATCCTCTACATGTTCCTGTACATTTTCCTGCACTTACGTCTGTACATTTTCCTGTACATTTTCCTGTGCTCCTGCACTTACATCCTCTACATTTTCCTGTACATTTTCCTGCACTTACGTCCTGTACATTTTCCTGTACATATTCCTGTACATTTCCTGTGCTCCTCCACATTTCCCTGTACATTTCCCTGTACATTTTCCTGTGCTCCTGCACTTGCATCCTCTACATTTTCCTGTACATTTTCCTGTACCTTTCCTGTGCTCCTGCACTTGCATCTTCTTCATTTCCTGTCCTTTCCTGTACCTATCCTGTGCTCCAGCACTTGCATCCTCTACATTTTCCTGCACTTGCATCCTGTACATTTTCCTGTATATTTTCCTGTACCTTTCCTGTGCTCCTGCACTTGCGTCCTCTACATTTTCCTGTACATACTGAACAAAAACCTGGGTGTGGCATGTATGTGTATATATGTATGGTTAGGCCAAGCTTACACAACCGACCACGCCCAGGTTAACCCTAACGCTGTGCAGGCAGCGATGCAGCGGGCTACACAATGGCCAAGGAGATTTCAAATGAAATCATCAGACGTGAATGCGTATCCTGCTACGTTTTGCTGTGCAGGCAGCGATGCAGAGGGCTACGTAATGGCCAAGGAGAATTCAGATGAACTCCTCACGTCTAAATGCGTATCCTGTTACGTTTTGCTGTGCAGGCAGCGATGCAGAGGGCTACGTAATGGCCAAGGAGATTTCAATTGAACTCATCACGCCTAAATGCAAATCCTGCTATGTTTCGCTGTGCAGGCAGCGATGCAGAGGGCTACGTAATGACCCTGGAGTTTGTGAAGGAGATGCTGCAGGCCTTCCGTGAGCAAAGGTCAATCCACAGGAGGTAGGCAGTGTGTGTGTGTGTGTCTGTGTGAGAGAACTTGCACGTGTGTGTGTGTGTGTGCGTGTGTGTGTGTGTGTGTGAGTTAGAGTGCCAACCACATGCCCCCCTCCTTTCTTGGTTTTGACTGCATACCAACTTTACGCTCAG
>Ga0307968_1000138_pt1 | contig 43545 bp, 47 predicted proteins | sample OrgLakmetagen650_FD_201834 | JGI IMG/M metagenome (GOLD analysis project Ga0307968, IMG submission 201834) | Saline water microbial communities from Organic Lake, Antarctica - #650 | ecosystem: Environmental > Aquatic > Non-marine Saline and Alkaline > Saline | place: Antarctica: Organic Lake...
TGACTAGGCAAAGGAAGACCAACGCAGGACGTATACAGCGTGATAGGCAGCAAATTTACCAAGGAGTGAATCTGAGTCTCACCTCTCGGACGCTCTTGGCCCGCACGGGTCAATGTTGTATTTTATTTTAGTTATTTTATTTAAGTTTATTTGTATATATCGTTACCCAACAGTTCTGGCTTGCAGTCTTGCCCATTGTTGTAGGACCAGAAATTATTTATCAAAACCTGGTTTCATGAGTAGTCCTGACAGTCCCCTTCTATGTAAGAGAAAAGGGGGAGCAAATGTGGTTGAGTCTGATGATGAGGAGCTCCCTGACTGGGCAGCTAATTTTAAGGTGGGAGGCACGCACACGCACAAACAGGAGGCAAGCAGAAGTTGATTTACTTGTGCATGCAATAAAGAATCATGGGTGCACAAGCAGGTTTACATGCAGACACAAACTCAGGCAGAAGCACGCACAAATTAGTAGCACAGATGCACACACACACACACAAACACACACACATACACACACACGCACACACACACACACATACACACACACACACACGCACACACACAGAGACCACCTTCGCATGTGCCTAAAACAGCTGATCAAGTATGCACATGTGGGCGTACAAATCATAACTTATGACGTCAGCATGTATGCTGATTAAGATGAACTACTTACTCTACGAATTCTGCAATTCAGCCATGAGTCAAATACAAGGGTATACCTGTTCATAATGTGCTTGCACATACGCACGCACGCTTTTACTCTCGCAGTCGCCCTACACAGGCGGGCTCAAGCCGCAAGTGAGCAGCAGCAGCGATGATGAAGAGAGGGACAAAGATAAACGTAAGGAAAATGTCAGAGGTAGGGGGGGGGGGAAATCATTTCTCGCTCGCTACAAGTTTTTTTCTTACCATTTTGTGTTTTTAGCAATTTTATTGCCTTCTCACAGTTCTAGCTAACTCACCACAAGCACAACCTCTTAACTTTTGCAGAAGCACAAACTAAAGGCACAGAGCAGCACGCACCAGTGCAAGGGGGAACCTCTGCAGGTGCAAGCCAGCAAGAGCCTTTGACGCAGGCGACGCCACCATCAAGAGGCACGAAAATAAAAGGCCAGGGGGGGGAGATGGAAGCTCCTGTTAGCATTAGAAAGCAAGGGCAGGCTCAGAATCAACGGCCTGCAGCCGGCAAGCCCGCAATCCCTCGCACATTAAAAGCAACTGACGGCACCACAGCTGCTGCCAAACCAGCTGCTGCTGCTGCTGCTGCTGCTGCTGGCGGTGGCAGTGCTTCACGAGAGGGAGGGCAAGACGAGCAAAAGGCTGCAGTCAACGATGAAAATAAAGCAGGAGCAGGCGAAGGTGCCGCCTCGACGAGGGAAAAGAAAGAGATCCCTATTGTGCTACCGGAAAAAATGCCGCGCAATAAGGTAGATCTGCTGGTGGATCTCTGTGTCTGTCGTGTGTGTGTTTGTGTGCTTTTGTTAAGGGATATTAAGAGCTTGGCAAAGGAGAGGAAGAGGCGAAAGGAACAACTGAATAAGTGTCACTTGTGCAAATGTGTGGGGCTGGCATCACAAGTGCACTTATTGCAGACATAGTTTGAGTCTCAAGTAGAAAGGCTAATTTGTTTATTCTAGGGTTCGCACTGCTTGAGAATTACGCAAGCGTGTGCATCAGATACTCCACCCTGAAGCACTGCAGATTGTCTGACCTGGTTAGGCCTGGCAGTGTGACCTGCATCACGACAAATATCCAATTGACTCCTGTCAATGACCTCATCCGTCGTAACGACTTTCTGACAGACTAAAGGTTCATTTTGCATCTGCAAGGCTTTGGCTGAGCTGTGCCCAGGAGAGGACGACCAGCTCATCGACCTGGCTGGAGATTCAGGGGCAGTGGGGCGCATGGTGGTGGCTGGGGAGCAAGGTGAAGAATACCGTATATTATCTAGGCTTGAAACTCTGTCTTGACCAAGGTGGCATCAGTGTCCAGTAGCCGTGTTCTTTGTTTTGTAGCAGAGATAGCAAGGAGAAGATGCGTGGCTTCTTCTCAGGCTTTGGACCAAGGAGGCGTCGCTTGCAAATTTGTCATTTACAAGGCTTGAGCTCCAGGGTTCGTAAGTGGCCTACGGTTGCTTAACGGGTCCCAAGGCAGGATACTTCAAATTGCAAGTTGACGAGTTTGCCTCAATATGATGCATTTACGCCTACCACTACTGAGCCGCTTAACAACTTGTTGTTTAATACTTAAATGCTTAAAGCTCCATATCCACCATCTACGTGTTCTTTCAAGAAGCGAACAACTGCATGTAGACTTGAAGGAGCTCCATATCCACCATATACGTGCTCTTGCAGGAAGCGAACAACTGCAAGTAGACTTGAAGGGGACCCTGTTTAACACAACCATCATGCCACTGGCAGGGACAGCGTTGGTAGTGAACATAGGACCAAGTGAAGCAAAGGTAGGAGAGGTGTGCGATCAACTCATTTCATTCTCACACTTTCAAACGTGTCACGCAGATCGTTCCCGTGGCTTCTCTTTTTAAAAGAAAATAATCTACAAGGGTGGGGTGAGCAAAATAAAACTCCAGACAGCTCCAGACACGCAGATCTTGACTTTCCTGCTTTAATTAACTTTAGTTACAAGCAAGGGTTTAGCTTAGATCTCCTGTACTGCACTTTCCCTCTGCGATTTCTCTTGAGTTACAACCACAGATCAATTGAAATAACACATTCTCTCTTTGTTTCCCAGGTGGAGGCCTTGTTAAATGACTACTTGTGTTTACAACCTCAAGAGGGGCTTTGCGATGACGATGATGGTGGTTACGGGAAGGACCTCATGGTGTCGGATGATGATAATTACCAGCCGGAACAGAAGGCGCAAGGTGAGTTCCTTAGGTTGAAAGCCATCTCCGTCCTCTTGTTAGCCAGCCACCGAGAATTCCTTGGAGAGGCATTCGTCTACGCCTGGTTCCTTTTTGCTACAGGCAAGAATCAGTTTCAAACTTGCTGTGTTTGAGATCTGCTCTGCAATGCCACTGATTGCCTATAAGTTATGCACTTTTTTGTGTGCATAGGGTAACTCCTGCTCCATTAAAAAACGGCTGGACTCTCGTGCCCCATTTGCAGACGCGGCAAAAGGGTCACCAGGAGGAAAGGGCGGCAAAAAGAAGGCAGTGGCAAAAGCGGGGGCTGGAAAGAAGCCTAGGGCAGGCTCTAGTGGTGGTGGCAAGGCTGGTGGTGGCGTGCGAAAAAAGGCCGGAACAGCAAAAAAGGCGGCCGGATCTAGAACTAAAAAGTAATCTTGTTGCTGCGCTACCATGACTGCAGTTGATATGAGATTGACAATATTTGGGGTATTTATGTTGGGGACGATCGATTACAATGATCACAAAGTCCTCGAATCCTTTCCTCGAAGTTGAATTGTTATTTTCTCGTTGATATTAATTTATTGGGTGTAGCCAATTGTCCATTGTATCGAAAAGAACAAGATTTGTTGGGCAAAGCAGCAATCTTGAAGTATTATTTATATGCATAAAGTAAGCTTTGGATTTTATTAGGGGCATCTGCGATGCTCGGCGGCACGCTTCCGCAAATTCAGCTTCAAGGTAATAGACGGCACACATACACACACTCTCACACAAACACACACACACATACACACACATACACACACACACACACACACAAACAAACACACATAAACACACACACGCACAACAGTCCTCATGCATGTGCAAACACACACACTCACACACACTCATGCACACACACTCCTCACAAATTATGCAAGCACATTTAATCACATGCATATGCATGCATAATAAGCGTGCACACGCTCGCACACACACACACACACACACACACACACACACACACACACACACACACACACACACACACACATCACACATACAGAGAGGCACACACACAGAGACATACGTACACACACAGACACAGAGAGAGGTGCACACACACGCACACACACATACACACACACACAAACGTAAACACAACGCACAGGAATGCACACAATCGCGCCATTCGTTCACACATGCACATGCATGTACAAACGCAGAGACATAAAGGGCGTGCATGCAGACTTGTACACACACATTAAGGATAAACACTCTTGTCTGTATAGTCACGAGTAATACATCCGGTACAGACTTGCCATTGACCATGCACCACTTACGCAGGTAGCTGCAGCTCTCTCAAGGGCATCCAACAGCGGGTGCTGCAACCTAGGGATGTGCTACGCCGGAACGTGGCCGCCAGGATGGCACGCAGTGAAGACTTCTCGTTGTGGAGGGGAGAGACGCCCATACCTAAGGGCTGGTCCCCTTCAGTGGTTCCAGGGGTTAAGACTGTGGCCACCCCTCTGCTCTCTGCCGACAAGGTACCTCTCTTTAGATGGTCACCATTGTGTGCTTGTGTAGGGTGGGCCAGTCCTCCTTGGCAACACTTGTTTGTCACACGTGCCAGGGTACGTGTTTCCGACCTTCGTCTTGCGCACTGGAATCAAATGTTTTGTTACGTGGACCTGGCCATTTTGATGCGTGTGTAAATGTGTGTGGTGCACTCGCATACACGCAGTCACTGTTCAAACCCCGAGTGTGTGGCATGCAGCACAAAAGCATGCTCACAAGCTTGCGTTCACGTGTTCCGTGTCATGTGTATCAAGGCCTGCAGAACGCCCAGGCTGGCAGCCTTATTCACGCGCATGCACACAAAAAGCATGCAAACCTGTGTGCATTCATATCACGATCACATCACCAACCGTGGCGTGTTTAATACAGCAGGTGGCCGTGCACGCACGTAACTCAAGGAACATGCAGTTGCACAAGTTATTACTGCTGCATCTTCCGCACCTGCCTCCTTTCACAGCTACGACCTAACCAAGAACAAACACAGATTGCTCTGTCATGCACCTTGTGACCGTTGCTCAGTTGCACAGTGCATCATAATATGAGCATGCGATGAAGCAGCAGTTGAAAGTGTGATTGGTGCGTCTTTTTCATTCTGTAAGTGCGAGTGCAGAATCCCGGTCTCTGCTTTTCCTTCCTCATATCGTTCAAGACCAATCTATCCCTCTCATGTTCTTTCTTCTTAATGGTTAACCACGACAATTCATGAGTTCCATGAACGTGCGGTACACTTGGCAGTGAAACATTGGAATGCACGGTCATGTGTGGTGCACGTACACGGTAATGGCCAGCCCCACTATTCTGCACGCCGAATCTCGAGAGGTCTTAATAAATTGAGAAGATTGCAGCTAACACATCAAAATCTGCACTGCCACATATCAACTGTCATGTGCTATTAAAGTCTATTGTTTGTGTGGCATCGGTTCTGTCAGGTGGTAAAGCTGCCAATTCCGCTTGGCCGCTTTCATGAGCATGTACGCCCATCGCTTCCTATACTCTTTTTTTTGTCTCCGCTTTCCTGTCGCCATTCATAATCCCCCCGTGTCCACCAGGTGGTCCTCACCATCCAAGCGCAGAAAGAAACAAAGGCTTTTGCCTGCTTAGCACCTTTTGACAAGCTTATTAAAAGTGGCTCTCCTACTGCTTTAGAGCAGAGGCCCTATTCGCAACTCAACTCATAACCCATGACCCATGACACAAGATTAGGTTAAGGAATCGCATAGAGCACGTCCGATCCTAATCTCATAGATTTAACTTGGTTTGTGTGTGCCAAGGACCTCCCATTGCTGATTTATTAATCACTTCTCCCTTTTGCGTACAATGGCTGTCAAATCGTTGCAGTTTTTGGAGAGCCAGAACACCTTTGCATTGTGCACATCACATGATTGCACGATGCTTGGGAGGAAAGGGATAACCACAAACCACATTTTATCATCCTGTCTCTTTCTCTCTAGTGCAATAGAATTAAAGCTGTCGTCATGTCATTGCCCAAGATCTTTCTTACCCCATTTGGCTGGCAAGCCACACAAGTATATGGCTGCTTTTTATCTTTGTAACACACACACCTCCCTTGTCATTCCCATAACCTTACAGCAGTGGCTGCCCCCCCCTGGTTTGCCTCGGCAGCAGAGAGCATTCATGCATTGCCATCCGCCCTATCGCACAGATACACCAATTGACAAACAAAAAAAGAGATTATACAGCAGGTCGCCTACTACTGGCAAGTCCACCTCAGCAAACAAACGACTGAACATTTCCTGTCTTGTTGTTTGTAGGTTGCAGAGCGCCTAAGTGCTGCCATCAAGCAGACGTACAGGTCCTTAAGACAACTGTACCTCTGTCTGGTTGAATGCAGGTCGCAGAGCGCCTCATCAATGCCGTCCACCCCGTCGCAGAAGCCCACTTTGGGGCATTTTTTTCTAGTGAGCTGGGGGGCATTGTAACAGACCCAGCCCTCATGGTTATCCACATGGACGACCACATGGTGCATCGTGGCCACGGGGTGTTTGACACCGTGCTCATCACGGATGGCCACCTGTACCAGCTGCCTCAACACATTGAAAGATTTAAGTGCGTGCATGCTTTTGGGTAGTTGGGGTCTCGGAGGTTGTGAGCATAATTGGCTTAGTGCTCATCACAAATGGCCACCTGTTCCAGCTGCCTCAATGCATTGAAAGATTCAAGTGCGTGCGCTTTCAAGTGGGGGTTGATGATGGGAATGGGACATTTTCTTTCCTTTTACTTCGCTATTGCTCATGAGCCATAGGTATGTTTGGCTTTGTGCTCATCATAAATAGCCACCTGTACCAAATACCCTAACACACTGGAAGTTCCAAGTGCGTGCACAGGTGCAACCACACTCATGCAAGCTTCTGCTCACTATGCTCATGTACCCGAGCACCAAATTATGCAAGCTGCGCATCTCCACCCACTTTCCCTGCACGCAGGAAATCTGCTGAGATGGCTGGCATCCCAATGTGGCGCTCCGATGCAACACTGATGCGCGTGCTCCTAGACACGGCAGCTGCAAGCAGGAAAATTAACGGTTCGTGCCTGCCTTGCTTAATAGGACAGTGATTCAGGGTGTGGAGGCTGCTGTATGATTGAGGGGCTAATGGGTCTATGTTTGGGTTAAGCCCTCGGTTTGAGCCTGATTCACGTTTTTCCGGAGTGTGTTCGTTTTTGCATCACTACAAACCATTCATTTTTGGTGTGTGACCGTTTGCTGCTTGACATGGGGCATAATATTTAAGCTACAATTTATTATGTTTAGGTCAGATATACAAAAGGCGTTGAGGCCAAATTACTTTTACTTTCTGGGTATTTGTATTTGTGGGCTCGTTCACATTGAGCAGGCTAGACGGAGAATGCCATCCTGTCCAAGCCTGCTAAGTGCAGTTGCGTGATCTAAAATAGCTTTTCAGGTCATCAAAAAACATGTGTGTGCGCATGGAACACATGTGCAGGTATCGTCAAGTTTTGGCTCACACCTGGCCGGGGGGGTTTTGGCCTGTCGCCTGACGAGTGCACTGAAATAGGGTTCTACGCTCTAGCCACGTCAGAGGTGCGTTAGGGCAATTAAGCGTTTTGGACTGGGTTCTATATTCTAGCTACATCAGATGTGCGTTAGTGATCGAGTGCACAGGTTCTAAGCTCTAGCCGTATTTGAGATGCATTCGTTAGTGTATGTGCATGTGCAGTCAAAAATTTCGGACCTGGGTTCTGAACTCCAGGTGCTAAAAATGTGGTTCATTCTGAATGCGAGTGCACTGAACCAGGGTTCTGTGTTCTAGCCACGTCTGGGGTACATTTATTTGTGTATGTGCATGTGCAAAGAAAAACTAACTGGTATGCATATGCACAGATGCACGGATGCATGCCTAGTCGTGTGTAGCAAGCTTGACGTGAACTCAAACACCTGTTAAATAATGCTTGAGCAGGTCAGACTTATTGGAAGGAACACGTAAGGCTTGTTTGAGCCATGCACATATGGTGCAAAGTATTTCTAGTTAGAGGCACTGGACGTGATGGCTGGTTTTGGTTTGCGTCACAACTGATAGCATACACGTGTATGCACACATGCTATGGAGCAACACACACACACACACTCACACACACAAGCACACACACACGCGCCTTCCACTTGTCGTACTCAACAAATGCACTCAACAAAAGGTTTACAGGCATGCGTAAGTGCCTTCACAGATTACTTCCAATGTAGACGCACTGAGCGAAAATGGACCTGCTCATATTATGGGTATGACTTTATGGATGCTTACGTGCCTTCACAGGTTGTTCCCAATGAGCACGCACTCGACAAAAACGGAATAGCTCGTTACATGGGTATGAATGTATGAACCTATGTGTGCCTTTACAGACCATTCTTGATATGGACGTACTCAACAAAAACAGACCCTCTCATGGTACGAGTATGCATTTATAGATGCTGTCATACCTTCACAGGTCATTCCTAAGATGGACGCCCTAGACAAGCTGACCGGTTACCGGGCCTGCACGTCGGCCATCCCCCCCAACAAAGGGAGGCTGGCCCGCATCAAGAGCAACAACTACCTGCGCAACACTCTGGCTCTCATGGAGGCACAGGATGAGGGGTATGACGTGGTGAGTTGTGTGTTTGTAGGTGGGTGTGCACGTGAATGCTTGTGTGTGCGTGAATGTGGGCATGCAAGTCTTTGTGCTAGGTTGGTATTTATCCTCTCAATAAATGCGTGGTTTTCATTCTGGATTCGTCTGCTGTCCATGTGCTTGTTGTTGTTCAGCCTGAGCTGCATCTAACCTGCACGTAAAGAAAGCTGCTTCCTCCTCTCTAACATATTTGCATCCGTACAAGATAACATGCTTTTTGAATTTCCAGCTTGCTGGTAGTAAGTGGCCTACGTATCCTAGTCAGGCGCGTCAAAGAAGCTTTGGAACTATGCACATGCAGGGTTTGTTTATAGATGAGGAGGGGCATCTCTTAGAGGGGCCTAACATGAATATAGGCATCATCACCCAGGTGCGTGTGAAGTGCAGAGGTAGGGCTAAACATCATAGGTCTCACGCACTGCTGTGACCCAGGTCTACTACTCACCCTTTTCTGTGCTTGACGAAATTCTCGGTCCACGCTTTAAACAAGTTTCACACTCATAAAATATGTTGCTGTCTACAAGCCTCCTCACTTTGCTATGTGGCTCAATAGCGAATGTGGCAGCAGTCCTGCGTTGCTTTTCAACTCTTCTGGTTGCAATAAGCCTTGCCAGACGATGATCGTGTGGTGCCTATCAATAGTTCATCACGTCCCACCTCTCCTCACACTTTCTCTGTGCTGTGCAGCTGCTGTGAATTGGCTGAAACATGAACTGTCTTCTCTTGCTGACACGACTGTGCACAATATGCTTTCTAAGCGTAAAACACCCACACTTTCTGTTCCCCCTTCTTTGCGCAGAACAACGTATTTGTCACCCCTCCTTTCGATAATTGCCTGGCTGGCGTAACAATTCAGCGGATCATGGAGCTAATTCCCGGGGTGAGTGTGAATAACTCCACAGTGTGTCCCCTTGCCTGCCTAGCCTAGCTTGGAAATTTTATCAATGCCATTGACCTTTGAATGTCCAGTAAGGGCTAAGAGTGAATGACCGGAAGCATTCTAACCAATCGGAGGACCTATTCCAGAACAAGATGCTCTTTTGTAGAGCTTGCCAAATTGAAAGAGACAGAAATCAAGGTTGCTGCAACCTGGTATGAACTAAACGTCACTCATTCCTCGTAGACATAACAACCTCCCCTTCTTGACGTCTTGTAAGCTTACATACCCTTCCCGACGCTCGACTGTGTGTACAGCACCGCTGATGCAAAACTGAACGAGGTTTGACCAAAACTGTCTGTCCTCTTTTGTAAGAAAGTACAAATATGTAAACAGCAGGCAAGCAAGCTAAGGGAGTAGATGGCCGATTTGCTCAAACCATCCAAGTACAATTCGAGTATTATATTCTATAATACTTGTTCTTTGGCAGGAGCTTCAATAAATCTTCGTACTCTTCTTGGATTTGTCATTAGAACGCGCTGACTCCTTTCAGCATAGGCCTTCCACTAGGTTCTTATTTCATAACACTGCTGTCTGTGGCATCAGGAATGGCATCTTACTCACTTCAAAGTCAAAACAACCTCGATGTGAATTACATGAAACAGCGGCCGTACTTACTGCATGCGCATCCCACAAATTTTGTCGTAGGAACAAGAACGATCTCCAGATGATGTCATTATCAGTGACATCCAGCAGCGGCCGATTACAGAGGAGGACATGCGCACAGCTAAAGAGGCCTTCCTGACAGGCAGCTCAATGCGTGTCATGCCACTTGTGGAAATTAACGGAGAGCCCATAGGGGAAGGTAGGGACTTGGGTGGCGCGGTGCTGGGCTGGTGTCAAGTTGAGCTGAACTTAAAGTGATGAGTGTCAAATTTGTTGGAGGCTTGCTTGCCCATGAGCAAGTGCAGAAAGGTCTGAAGACTTCAACCACACAGATTTTAAATTCTCGCACTATACTTTTCACTGCGCAGATGGCATGCCAGGGACGGTAGCCCTGGCTTTTGACGCAATGCTGATAGAGGACATGAAGATCCCAGAGGCTGGAGAGAAAACGCAACACATCCCAGTGCCCTTTGGTCGAACCACTGGAATGATCGAGCACTTAGTATGACAAACGGCAGCATTCCAAGCTGAATTGTGTCTCCTATTGCCCTTAAAGCAGCCTATAATCAGTAATTAAATAAGCACTATGTTATTCCTTGCCTCATCAACGTCTTGTGTCGTCGTCGCTGCAGACCTTTGGTTGTGAATTTAATTCCTACATCTGAAATGACAAATGATTTAACAATTGAATGGCTAGCGAGGTCACTCATGCTAATTTACTAAACCTCTCTTTGTCATTCCTGGCTGCATAGTATCCCCATCATGTAACCCTTGCAACCACAATAACAGCCGCGACCAGTTTAAAGCTAGAAGGGCTAAAGTGGTGGGGAGGGCCAGGTCCTTACAGCTGTGCCTTTTTTTTTTTTTGCTATAGCTCAACTGTCCTCGCTGGCGGATATAGCTGTGTAACCCTTACCCTTACCCTTACCCTTACAGCTGTGCCACTGTTACAATGTAAGGGTCATCTGCCCTTCAGACGCTTTAATCACCTGAAGGAGTATAAAAGATAGATTGAAATTTGAAAAACGAAATTGGAAATTGGGAAAGATATAAGGAACAGAAAGTGTGAAGCTGTAAAGTGATGAAGTGTGGCCTAACAAAGCTCCCCTTCTCTTTCCAAAAAAGTCATTAGTAAAGTAATTGTCAACACTATTAACGGTGACAAATTTATGCACAAACCACCTGCACAAACTTTGAAAATAAGACGGGAAAAAAGACAAGATACAAAGCACTGATATTGGCAGTCACAGTTTTATGAACTTTACGATGAGATCCAGTAAAAATTTTTGTGAAATAAAAGCTATTTCCATGTGAGCGTCAACACCCCATCATCCTATCTTCTCCTCTCCCCCTCCTATAATGCATTGAATGCTAACGGATCCCTCCCCTATATTTCCTCGGTGTCTAAAGATGCATCAAGTGCCCGGCAAGTCTTCTTCTCCCCATCATACTCGCTTAAAATCCGCTTCTTCTCGCGTTCCTGGGCAGGATTTAAGGCAGGTGCACCATCATTTCCTCTCTCCGCCTCCTCTACCGGCGCACTGCGCTTCCCCAGCCTGCTCTTGATGCGATCCTGTGCGTTAAGAAATAAAAGATGGAATCAGACAAGGGCTAGCTTCTTGACTGAAGGCCTTTTTTGTAAACCATTTAAAAAAATAGATGAAATCAGACAAGACTTGAAGTTGAAGAGTGAGACGGGTACATGCTTACGGTGTTATCGCCGCTTGCGTAGGATGCCTCTCTCTGAAACTGCTCATCTTATGACCACCCATTAGAGTAAACCCACATACTCTGATCAGCTACTGGTCAGCACGCTACTTGTTCTGCAATAATCAACGAGTATTACAGGCATCAAAGCGGCACTTTCACCGTAGTTCACGTGTGTGGAATGATTTTCACAACCTGCACTTTCTTTTCTTTATAAGGCTAGAAATGACATCCCCTCACCTCCATGCGCGAGGTCTGCGCCTCCCTCACATTCCCGTGCTTCCCCTTAGCAATTGCTGCAACCTGTGCAGCATATGCACGTACGCGAGCACGAGCATGATGCCACAATGACATTGAACTTTCATGAGCGCTCCAAAAAGATTTGCAGTTGTGGACCAAACAGCAAAGCAGAGCCAGTTCCTAGCGTGCAGTTGTGGACCGAATGGAAAGCAAAGCCAGGTTCCTTGCGTCGTTATGCTGACGGGATTGTTGAAGCACTCAACAAAGGAGAAGCTCAAACCTGGGAAGTCAAGTACAGCATCATGTCAGCCCACTGTGGCTTGTGAGGGTTTGGCTTCTTTACAAATTTCAAGCGTCGGAGGTCACTATCTGAGACAAGGTACGTGGACTTGGCCGTGCCTGCATGAAGATATGTCATAGTTGGTGCTTGTGTTTGCATGTGTGTGTGTGTGTGTGTGTGTGTGTGTGTGTGTGTGTGTGTGTGTGTGTGTGTGTGTGTGTGTGTGTGTGTGTGTGTGTGTGTGTGTGTGTGTGTGTGCGTGTGTGTGTGTGTGTGTGTGTGTATGTGTGTGCGCTCGTGCGTGTGTGTGTGTGCGTGTGTGCGTGTGTGTGTGTGTGCGTGTGTGTGTGTGTGTGTCTGTGTGTGTGTGTATGTGTATGTGTGTGTGTGTGCGTGTGTGTGTTTGTGTGTGTGTGTTTGTGTGTTTGTGTGCATGCGTGTACGTGTGCACGTGTGCGAGTGTGCGTGCGTGTGTGTGTGTGTGTGTGTGTTTGTGTGCATGCGTGTACGTGTGCACTTGTGCGAGTGTGCGTGCGTGCGTGCGTGCTGCACGAACAGATCTTCACCTTTGCTTATCAGCTTGTATTCAGGGCAATTGCCAGAACAGTGGGAACAAACGTGGACGTTGAACGTGGAAAGCAAACTTGGACACACAGACAGGTGTCCGCAGCTTTCGCAGCTCATTCACAGTAAATGAAGGTCATTGGCTAAAATTTAGATAACGGAGACATTTCAAAAAATGAACAAAATATATGCTCTCCTTTAACCCACGCTGCCTGCTAATTAGCAAGAGGGGGGGTATAAAAACCCGTGCACCTATTCTGGGCAGGTAAGTGAACGAGGCTCTCTCACACGCGCACGCAAGCGCAAGAGCGCAAACACACACACACACCCACACCCACACCCACACACCCACACCCACACACCCACCCACACACACACACACACACACACACACACACACACACACACACAGAGACACACACACAGTATACGCACACATGCACACACACAGATACACATACGCACTCGTACACACACAACACACAGACACACATACACACACACAGTATACGCACACATGCACACACACAGATACACATACACACTCGCACACACACAGACACACACACAGTATACGCACACATGCACACACACAGATACACATACACACTCGTACACACACAACACACAGACACACATACACACACAGTATACGCACACATGCACACACACAGATACACATACACACTCGCACACACACACACAGACACACACACACACACGCGCGCGCACACACACACACACATACACGCACATACACACATGCAAACACACACATCCATCTTGTGCATTCACACACTGCCCATTGCTTAAAGGTCGGAGAATGTGCGTGCACCCTTTCACGTGTGTATTGCTTTGTGTGTCACACAGGCGTGCTCACAGGCTCATTGTTGCCAGCGAGAAGCAGTACGTGCCGTTTGGGGGACGCTCTCCTGAAGCCGTTGCTGCTGGTGCTCTCAACAGGCGAGATGCTTGCTACACACATAACACACAAGCACACATGCACATACACATACTCACCCACAAACAAACACACACATACATAGACACGCACAAACACACACACTCCTAAACCTTTACTTCTGGTGCTAGATCAGCCATATAGTGAAAATATTGGTATGATAAAAGCAAGCATGTCCTCAATATACCTGCACACACTATTCACAGGCTGTTCACCTACGCTGCTGCCCGCATCGTACTTGCTCAGGTGAGAGCTGTGTGTTGAGAAAGGGTGACTCAATAGAAATGCCCCTTTTTATGAGCTTGGTGGCAACTGTTTTGGGGTTTTCAGCACAGCTGGACCAGCAAGTGCGTATGTGCAATTACGCGTGCTTGCATACCCGCACACCCCCACCCCCACCCCCCATCCCCTCACACACGCACAAACACACACTCACGACCACAAACGTACGCAAACACACACATGCACTCATACACACACAAACACACACAATTTGACTTAGTACAAGCACACTGATGCACACATACCTGCTTCAACCATCTCAGCTTGAGGGATCTGGATCAAGAGGGGCGATTGGCTCTTACAACAAAGCAGGATTTGAAGCCCTTTCTTCCCAGCTAGAGCACAGCAGAATAGAAGATGCGGACCAGTGGGTTGAACAATTGTACCAAAAAGATGCAGGGATAGGTGTGTTATCTGTGTGTGTGTTGTGTGTGTGTGTGTGTGTGTGTGTGTGTGTGTGTGCGGGAAGGTGTGTTTCAGTGTCTGTCTGTTGCTGTCCAGCTGGCATGTGACTGAGGAGGTGCAAAGGAGTAATTTAAACCATTCAAACCATTCAATCTGTAGATATCGAGAGATGCAGAAACTGGGTGTGTATGAAGTGTTGTTGCTTTTGTCTTACCTTCACATTTCCTTTTATGTATGGAGGTGAAGGTAATTAAGAGAGCGCTGCTTTGAACTTGACCTTCACTTGTGGTCTCATTTTCTGTCCTATGGAAAGTACAGATATAGCTCTATTAAGTACGCAAACAATTGCACACGCACACAGTACACACATATAACGCTCATGCATACACACACACACATACACACGCACACGCACACACACGTGCACACACGCATACACACACACTAGCACACACGTAGAAACCCGTGCATGCTTTCCTTTGTACACGCCGCATATTCCACTGTAGCTCTTCGTTTAATGGACGTGCGCCTTGCCTACGCCAAAGAGGACTTTGAGTGGCAGAACCTTAAGCGAAGAGCTTGCGAGACTTACAGAGTGGCAGCCTGGCGATTATGAAGAAAGCAGCCTCGGCCAGTTTTGCAGCCAAGTCAGACGCACAAGAAAGCGACAGCAGCAGTAGCAGCAGCAGCAGCAGCTAAGGACAAATCAACATAGTAAACCAGGAAATCATTAGAAGCAGCAGTAGCAGCAGCAGCAGCAGCAGCAGCAGCAGCAGCAACATCAGAATTAGCAACTAGCACCCGCCCCTCTGACCTTTGTTGAGCGTTCAGTCCTGCTTATTTTGGAGCGTGCTTATGAGGCATTGACGTGTGCACCTCCCTAAAAGCTATAGGTAGTTCAAAGCCAAAACACGCCTCTGTAGATAACGGTACAACTCAAGGTGCTTTTTCACAGCACGCAGAAGCAGCTCACTCCCCCACGTGAACAGCAGAGCAGCCACACCTTATGCAGCAGCAGCGCCGCAACGGTGTGCCGTCCCCCAACGTGACCCCTCGTACGGATGAGGCAGGAATGGTGGCAGCAGCAACAGCAGCTCAGGTGTGTGATGCGTATGTGTGTGAGTGTGTGTATATGTGCGTGTGTGTGTATGTGCGTGTGCGTGTGTGTGCGTGTGCGTGTGTGTGTAGTTGGTGCTTGTGTGTGTGTGTCTATGTGTGCGTGCGTGCGTGTGTGTAGTTGGTGCTTGCGTGTGTGTGCGTGCGTGCATGTGTGTATATGTGTGTATGTGTGTTTGTTCCTGTGTGTGCGTGTATGTGTGCATGCGTATGTGTGCGTGTGTGTGTGTGCGTGTGTGTGTGCGCGTATGCGTGTGTATGTTTGTTACTGTGTGTGCGTGTATGTGTGCGTGTGTGTGCGTGTGTGTGTGTTCCTGTGTGTGCGTGTACTTGTGCGTGCGTATGTATGCGTGCGTATGTGCGGGTGTGCGTGTTCTTGCGTGTGTGTGTGTGTGTGTGTGTGTGTGCGCGTGCGTGCGTGCGTGCATGTGTGCGTGTGTGCATGCGTGCGTGCGAGCGTGCGTGCGTGCGTGCGTGCGTGTGTGCGTGCGTGTGTGCGTGCGTGCGTGTGTGTGTGCATGTGCGTGTGTGTGCGCGTGCATGCGTGTGTCTTGATGAAGTGCACTTGCATCACACACAGCATGGTGCTGTTTTTTTCCCCCACACACACAGACATGGATGTGTTGTGCACGTCCAATGTTGTTTTCGACCCCCTGGAATGTGTGTGTGTGTGTGTGTGTGTGTGTGTCGTACATCGTGTTCGGTTTCGCACCTATGTCTGTAAGGGTCGCAATTTTCATTGTCGGACGCGCTTGCATGCAAGACTTCCTGGAATGTCCACTCCGGCTCCTCCCACTAGTCCTAGCTTATATTTTCGGCCACCAGGAACACACGCAAAGCGTCGATCATACACCATTTAGCCTCTGTGTGTGTGTGTGTGTATGTGTGTGTGTGTGTGTGTTGACGATTTGGTCGATTTGCAGCACGCACAGCATGGTACCCAGAACGACCTGTACAGCCACAATGGACATGTAGCACGCAAATTACCCCCCACCTTTTCAACCCCCAGGAGTGCGCCTGTGGGGTTTGTTTCCGCTGGTTTTGTCATCATTATGCAAGTTCTGCACCCAGCTTGCATCCCAGGAGATCAAACCACCAATGCTTGAATCAGCACGAATTCAGGAGTGCCAATGTTTCAAGTTTTAAAGCTTTGAGCAGGCTCCTTTGTAAATCGGGGGGTGAGTGCACGCTAGCAACAACCAAGCGGCTCCTCACGCTCACATTGACCACCACTTTTTCAACAGGCACATTGCGCAGCTCAGGTGCATGCAGCACACTCTGGTGTGCACCAACCCCAAACAGCAGCGGCAGTAGCACAGGGACACTTGACACATTCTGGCGCACATCTGCACCCAGCAGCAATCCCAGTACAGCCCAGCCCTCCTCCCCCTCTCCTCATCAGTAGTAGCCCACGAGGGGCAGCCATGGTGCCCCCCCTCTCCATCAGCCCCTCTGACCAACGCAGAGCCGCTGCCAGCCCGGCTGATCTACTCACAGGAGAGGGTGTGAGGACCTCAAAGCAAGTGCATGCGGCACATTCACGTGCACACACATCCGATGCCGCAGCGGCAGCACCAGCTGCAGCCAAATCACCCACAGCGCCTCACAGCGGCGCAGCACCTGCCGCTGCGTCACCCACAGCCGCACACACAAACAAGCCCACAGCCACCACCAACACGATCACCACCACCACCACCACCACCAACAACAACAATAGCGACAACAATAACAACAACAACAACAATCACAGCGGCAGTAGCAGCGTGCGCAGCAGCACCAGCGGCAGTGGTAGTGTGTGCAGAGGGACGACTCCAGGAGCGGCTGCTGCCCGGGCGTTTGTGAGGGAAGCAATGCGTTCAATGGCTGGCGTGCAGCGAGGGGGAAGGGGAAGAGGGAGGGGGAGGGGGAGGGCAGGAGCAGGCGGCGGAGGGACGGCTGGTGGCCAGCCAGCCAACAGACAGCAGGTGTTTATTGTGTGTTTTTGTGGTTTGTGTGCGTGTGTATGTGCATATATGCGGTGGTGTGCTGCTGTTTTGCTGTACCATCTCAATGTTCCATCTAAATGGGTCCACTCAGCAGTGGGCAGCAGCATATTTACGGATAGGTGTATACCTCGTGCTTTACGTAGAACACCACTTTTTCAACAGGCACATGGCGCTGCAATTTCGTGTAAGCTCCTCCAGCACGTGTACACGTGCTTGTATAACTGGCACAGGACAGTTATAAAAGAATGCTGTCAGCGCTGTGACAGCCGTCTTTCTTGCAATATTCCTGGCAGTGTAGGAGGCAATTGTCGTGGCTCATACCCAAAAGTGTGGTGATTGCTTGGAGCTTGTAGTGTTTTTCGTCAAATATAGGGCTTTCAATTGACATTGCTTAGAAGATACAGAGGTTACAGATCAAGCCAGCAGTCAAAAAGTGTGACTGCTAGGCCGTGCACTTAAATATGTTTAAATTTGTTTATTGTAGCACCACAGGTATTCCTTAGGTCAAACCGGTCCAACTTTTACTTCCTGATGCCATGCCCAGAGAATATACAATAAGTTCCTTTCCCTTTATGTATTTCTGTAGAAGGGCTCTCACAATGACCTCTTGTGCACGCACATAGAATTACGTACGCACGCGCACGCATACGTACGTGCATACATATATCACACACAGTACAAAGACACACACGCGCACACACACATGCACACACACATGCACACACACATACACCCACATACTTGCGCAGGGACTCAGTGGTAGCCTCACCACGTCAAAAGCCGCCTTATTCACTAGCAGCCCTGGCATGAACAACGGAAGTGTCAGGGGTCAAGCTGCTAGTGGTGGTGGTAGGGGTGCAGGTGGTGGTGCTGGCGGTGGTGCTGGTAGCGAGAGTGGTGATGGTGGTGGTGCTGGTAGTGGTGGCGGTGATGGCAGGGGTATTAGCAACAGCAACAGTCAAGTGCCAGGAGCAGCCTACACCACCGAAGCCAAAGCAAGCTGCAGCAACAGCAGCTCAGGTGTGTGATGTGTGTGTGCGTGCGCGTGTGTGAGTGTGTGTGTGTGCGCATGTGCGTGTGTGTGTGCATGCGTGTGTGTGTGTTGATGAAGTGCATTTGCAGCACACACAGCATGTTGTCTAATTTTCAAACACTAACACAATGGATGTGTAGTGCATGTCCAACATCCTGGAATGTGTGTGTGTGTGTCGTTCGTTTTGGCTGGTTTTGCACCTGTGCTCAAGGGCCGCATTTTTCACCGTCAGACACGCTTGCATGCGAGGACCCTAAATTGTTCACTTTGGTACCTCCCACTCGCCCTAGGTCATTCTTATGTGTTTGGCTATCTGGAACACACACACGCAATGTATATCGAAATCACACTTTTCGCCTTGTGTGTGCGTATCAAGGACCTAGCCAATTTGCAGCACGCACAGCATATTGTCCAGAAATGCTTGCATAGCCACGATGGACGCGTGGCACGCATGTTACCCTACCATTTTGAACCCCAGGAATGTGTGTGTATGGTCTGTTTCTCCTGGTTTTGATGTCATTTCCTGAATTTTACACCCAGCTTGCACCCCAGGAGATCAAACCACCATTGCCTGAATCAGCAGAAATTCAGTAGTGTGCATATGGGCTTTGTCTGGATTTTAAAGCTTTGATCAGGCTGGTTTGTAAAACAAGGGGTGCCCTGACGATTTCGTCACGATTTCGTGGGGGCACACGCTCACGTAGACACCACTTTTTCAACAGGCACATGGCGCAGCAGGGGCGCTTCTGGTGCACTTCCCAATGCCAACACCCTCGCCAGCACCGGCAGCAAAGGCAGCAGCAGCGCGCATGGCACAGCCACAAAAGCCAGCGGCAATTTGAGAGCGGCCGCAAAAACCGGCACACTTTCCAGCACCGGCAAGGGCAGCAGCAGCAACGGCTCTGGTGCGGTGCCCAATGCCCCCACTCACTCCAGGACCGGCAAAGGCAGTAGCAGCGCCGTCTCTGGTGCAATCCCCACAGCTCCCACTCTTTCCAGCACTGGCAGCAAAGGCAGCAGTGCTTCTGGCGCAGTTCTCAATGCCAGCACCCTCTCCAGCACCGGCAGCAAAGGCAGCAGTGCGCCAGGCTCTGCTCATGGTGTCTTAAAAAACAGCATTAAGGGCGGCAAAGTACAGCGGCAAAGTACAGCTGCAAAACCTACTCCCTGCGTTGGCACAGGAAAAGGCACTGCTGCCAAACCCAGCACTGTCGGCGCCAACCACGCCAAGGGTATCGCGTCCCGTGGTCATCTTGGTGCCGACAAGGGCTCTTCTAGCACTGCAGGCACAACGGCTGCTGCTACTGCTGCCACTGCCACTGCTGCTGCCAGCACCGGCAGCAGTACCAATAAAGGTACCAGTGGTGGCGACGGTGTTAGTGCAGAAGGGGGGGGAGGTGCGTCTGACACGGAGGCAGCCACCCTGCCCATCTGTCTTCTGCAGCAGCAGCAGCAGCATCAGCAACAGCAGCAACTGCAACAAGAACAGCAGCAGCAGCAGCAGCAGCAGCAGCAGCATGCAGAGTTAGTGCCTCCTCCATCTCCTCCTCCTCCCGCTGCCTCCTACGGTCACGAAGAGCACCTGCGCACACCGAGCCTGCTGTTGGAGCCCATTTTCGAAAACTCGAATGAGGTGGACAGGTCCGGTTCTGTGGGAAGCAGCAGCAGCCGGGCGATGCAGGTATGATGTATTTCATACACCTATGTATAGACATATACCTGCATACACCTAGGTGTGCTATGACATACTCCTAGGTGTGCACAGTAACAGTCTGACTTGTGCTCCGTTGTGTGTGCTATGTGATGTGGTCTGGCTCTGTAGGTCGGTGGGGGTGTCAGGCCTGGCAGCTTGTCCATACCAGACGTGTCCAGCAATTTGTCCATACCAGATACTGATTGCTGTTCAACTTCCCGAGGTTTATCTTTGTTATTATCTTTACGAAGTTTAACGTATGTACTGTTGTTGCATTCAATGTGGGTATGTGGCTCTGAAGGTGTCTACGTTTGCTCTCAATGAATGGTTGCACAGATGTACTCAAAGCATTGCCCTGCTTTCAGGGCTTTAGGAAATGAAGTTCCGGTGATATCCTTGGTGGTTAAGTGTGGCTGGTATCCATAACATTACACATGCCCTACGTTGTGACATTTTAAACTCCCTGTTCAGAACAAGTGCCCACATGTAGATGTATGTAATGGCTAATTACATCCAGAGACCAACCCTCTCCATCACAAATCGGAAAGTTAATGCACACTACTATAAACACCGACTCACGCATGATCTTGCATGCATTTGCGCACAGGCTCAAGCACAAACAGCAGCAGCAGCAGCAGCAGCAGCAGCGGCGCTACCTGCAGCCAGTCACAGTCACCAGCACCCTGTAGCCAGCCACCCTGTGTTAACCCACACAGGCAAGGGCGCGTCCAACCTTGGTAAAGGCGGCCGTGGTGATGACAGCAATAGAGGTGGTGATGGTGGCGGCTTGGAAGCAGCAGCAGAAGGAACTGCAGAAGAAACAGCAGCAGCAGCGAGAGCAGGAGGAGCAGCAGCAGCAGAAGCAGCTGCTGTTGTCTCGGTCGTAGGTGGAGGGCAGGGAGGAGGTGTGGCCTCCGAGCAGCAGACCCAGCAGACGGGCCCAAAGCCACGCTCACAGCTCCAGCAATACTTGGATTCAGAGGATCCTCCTGTGAGTTTGTTCCCCACATGATGTTTGTATTAGTCAATGTATGGTTAAGAGAAGAACCGGTGTGCAATTAGGAAAGATTTCAGCGGTATTTGGATTCAGAGGCCCCCGCTGCGAGTTGGCCCCCCACTCTATGTTATGATTCAAACAGTCTGTGCCAAGGAGATCTAACACACTATAAGTAAGGACTCAAGTCCAGTGGTCACCCTAGCCAGACTTCCATCACGTTGGCATCCCACACATCACTTACTTTGCTCTATTATGCTCCAGGCATGTGTGCTATATAAAGATGTGAGCAAGGAGCTGGTCTGTTATGACGCGGTGCCTTTCTTTCTCTTTTTGGCACGCAAGCTTTTCAGGAGTTGGCATAGTACTGAGGATCGAAATGCTCTTTAGTCGAGCACAGCTCAAGAGCACTATTAAGGAATGACTTCATGGAGCCCACTTTCACCCCCCCCTTTACATGCCCGTATACTGAAGTATTGCTCTAAGGTAGCGTGAGTTAAGTGGAGGAGGGCACAGGCACGATTTTTTGAAGTCACGACCTTGAGAGGCATGCTCTTTTCTTCCCATTTCGTGTAATAAATGTGAATTTGTAGGGAAAGGGCACACGTTTTGAGGACGGTGTGGTGGAGGGCACAGACGCATTTTAATGACGACCTAGAGGATTGAACATTGGGGAAATGCACTTCTCGCCTCCCCTTCTTGGTATCTCACACAGCACAGCTTTGTAGGAATGGTTACAATGGGGGTGACCTTTAGCCAGGTTGTTCGGCTGGCTAATCGGCTGCTGACTGGTCTCGGCCAGCCACAAAACTATCGACCATAAGATCAGAAATAACGCAGCACGGCTTTGTCGGAGGGAGAGACGCGTGTATTCAAGAAGGCAAGGAGGAGGGCACAGACACACTTTTGAAACGTCGCAACCATAGGGCACGGACACACCCATGAGGGGCGTGCATCTCACTCAATCCGTGTGATTTACACAACACTCATCTGTAGGAAGGAGACGTGAGCATGGAAGACAGCATGGACATAGACAAAAGCATGGAAGAGGAAGGCGGTGGGTGGGGCTCAGCACAAGGGGAAGGAGTGGTGGGATGGCCCAAGAGCCCAGAGCCTGTCTTCACTGAATTGCAGGTGCGTGCGTGTGTGTGTGTGTTGCCTGAGCTTATGTGTGCTTGAGTTTGTTATTGGTCGTGTGTGTGTTATTGGATGTGTGTTATTGGTTGTGTGTGTATGCGTGTGTGTGTGCATGCTTGAGTTGCTGCTTTGCATTGCGTGGCTAACAGGGACAGGCAAAAAGATTCAATCGACAGAGTGTTAGTGCCTTCCCTTCCACCAACGTCTTCTTTCCCTTTGTGCACATTTTTCAGGAGGAGAATTGTCTTGACCCCCACCTGTTTCAACTGGGGCGCCGTCTGGGAAGCGGATCATTTGCGACGGTGAGCACGCACACACACATATACACACGTACACACAGACACACACACACACACACACACACGTACGCACGTACGCACGTACACACAGGCACACACACAAATACACATGTGTGCATGCGCGCACAATACCTACTTTAGTTTCGAATGTAGCGTCTTAAACATACCTGGGGATTGGAATTTACACAGCACTTTCAGTGGGGGGCTTCAGACCATTAAATTTAAATAATGGTGCATTGACAGGTGGTTCCTTGATAATTTTGTACCCATCCATTCAGAGCTCGCTCAGGTCCGTGTTGCATTACCGTATGTGAATTGCTATACGGCAGGAAGCTGCAAATGCGTGACCGAGCACGACTCATTATGATTTAGCTCCCTGCTCCCTGCCTTCTACTTGCAAGCTGATCCCCAATAATTTTGCGCAATCGGCCCAAACAAGGTCATACAAGCCGTGCTTAAAATCCTAGTAAGTCAGGCCTACGATGCTAACGCACACAGTTGTATACTTGAATGGCAACTTGTCCTTTGCAGGCACACCTAGCAGGCCTACAACCTTTTATACCCCCACAGGTCTCTATGCCAAATCGTCCTCTGCAGGCATACCTAGCAGGCCTATGATTGTAATACCCACAGCTATTTGTATCAACTCATCCTTTGCAGTTGTACCTTGCTGACCGACGACTGCAATACCCACATTATTATTATGATTACTTTTCCAATGCCGACTCATCCTTTGCAGGTATACCTAGCACGCAAAGCACCCGCACGTCTGGACAGCTCGGCGTACGTCAGCCAGGCACTGCCAGACGGTGCGAACGGCATGAGCAGCGTGATGGAGCGCAGATACGTCATCAAAAAGATGGACCGCCAGCAAGCTGACACTTCTGAGGTGGGGTGGCTGTTTGCCATGCACGTAGTACATGCCTGCCATGTGTGTCTGCGTGATTGTCTCCTATGATTGTCTGGTGTTTGCCTTACTGACGTGTGTTGCTTTCTGTGACAAAGCAAGCTGGAAGTGTATCTGGATGTCGGCTGATGTGTCCGCTTCAATAATCCCGATGCCATTTTCATACATTATACACTGGGTAAGACATTCGACGTAAAAGGCTGGGTGCTGGGCTCAACGTTTTCCTCGATGGTTTGCTTCACCAACGCTAACACCAACGTTCAGCTGCATCTGCACTCTTACATAGGTCATGAATGAGATTAAGGTCATGCTGCGCGCTGGATTCCACCCCAACCTGGCCAGCTTGCTGGGGTGGTATGTGGACCCTACAGACAACATCATATGCCTTGTCATGGGATACTGTGAGGGGGGTACGCTGTCGACGTTGCTCAAGGTGCGTGTGATGTGCCCAGCTGTTTGGTTGTTGTGTGGATTCCACTAACAACATCATAGGTATGCCTTATGGAATATTGTGAGGGGGGCACAGTGTTGACGCTGCTCCAGGTTGTGGCTGTGTGCTATGTCCATCCTCTGAATTGGTATATGTGCCTGTTCGTCCACATGCTGATCACATGCTGCACATTTCAACACAGCAATCTGAGTGTGTGCTTACTTTTGCTGGGCTGAGTGAAGCCACAATCCTTGGGCCTCAAGTACACATGAACAGTATAATTTGGGACATGCTTTTCACGCATACGTATACGCACACTCCGAGTCTGAAGACTGAGTCTGACAGACAGTCTGAAGTCTGTCTTCTTCAGGGCCTGGTAAGGAGGGCCATTCAGAATAACATTGCGTGCTTAGGAGCACATGATTGAGCACACTCTTACACGAAATTAACATACGCAACTGCTACTCTCTTCCTCAGGGCAAGCCTAAAGAGGAGGTCGCGCCTGAGGGCCACTTCACAGAGGATGTGGTGATGTGCTGGTTTGTGCAGCTGCTCATGGCGCTGCACCACCTACACTACCGCCACATCATCCACAGAGAGTGAGTGTTGGGCATTGTGGGGTTTGGTGAGTATGTTTGTATCAAGCCTCGTGGGGTTTAGTGAGCACATACAAATTAGAGTTTCTGTTGGGACGATTGGGAGAATTCTTGTGGCACAGATTGATTCCCTTTATTGATTGATGTGGGGAAGCAGGTGCAATGCTTGCCTGCGTGGATTGATCTTTTCCCTTCTTTTCTGTGAGTAGTTTGTATTTCTTCAAGGGTACATTGCCTCGTATCGAAGCAGCACACTTTGTTTGGTGTGATATCAATCCCTTGATTGCACCATCTGCAGGATGCTAGTGATTTTAATGGTGTGGGGCTTACAAATTGTTCACTAGCACAGTCACATAACATTGTGTGCTGTCAGGTCACTAGGTGAATTAAGCTGTCTGCCAAGAACTGTGACTGCTGGGTCTTCGTTCAAATGAGCAACAGACCCCCCCTTGAAAACGTGTCGTGGCTATGAACGCTTGCAGCTATATATGTGCATGACCATTTATTTATAGGACATCCTGCCAAAAAAACACCGAGTATACGTGTAAATGTTTATGGAGCTGACCAACGCAAAATATGTGTGCTGTTCTTACAAACGGTACTTGGCTACTTGTAAGCCATTCCACGGCCTCGTAAGGACGGATACACCTCGCAACATCATGGGCTGCCCCTGTTCTCATTTTCACTCCACATGCACTGCGCTTGCAGCTTGAAGCCTGAAAACATCTTCATGTCAAAAAACTTCAAGGTCAGTGGTGTCTCTTGTGTTGGAATGGAGCAAGGAGTGGTATGCTCTGCGAATAGTGTGTGCTTTTTTGCATGCGTATGTGTGTGTTGTGTGTTTGTGGTCGTGTGTGCGGTCTGTGTTGTGTGCCAAATATTCAGACAGGTCCCTGTGTCCTGTCTGTCTAATTGTGTGTATGCGTGCGTGCATGTGTTTGCTGTGCACCGTTGAGCACATCCCCCTGACTCAGTCTCTTGTGTGCTCGTCTGGATATGTGTGTGTGTGTGTGTGCATGTCCAGGCTGTGAAGCTGGGTGACCTGGGGATAGCAAATCACTTTCCTCCTTATGTGTGTTCCTCCTTATGTATGTGTGCGTGTCCAGGCTGTGAAGCTGGGCGACCTGGGGATTGCAAAGCACTTTGAAGGCACCTTGGACTTTGCGATCACCTGCCTGGGCACCCCCTACTACATGTGCGTGTTGTAAGACTCAGTGCTCATGCGTGAGCAGGTACCCCTCCAACCTGGTGTGTATGTAACATTGCGTGTGTGATAGTGCGTGCTTGTGTGTGCGTGATTTAATGTGTGCGCGTGTTTGCGTGTCTGATTGTGTGCATGTGTCTGTGTGTGTGCGTGCGTTTGCGTGTTTGATTGTGCGTATGTGTCTGTGTGTGTTGCGTGTGTAGCCAGTCCACTGCCTGAGCTAGTGAGTATGCATTTGTCAGAGTGTTTGGTATTGTGTGTGCAGATGCTGCTCATGTACTATAGATACCTACACGTGATTTGCACACCTAATGCAATGGCGCTATGCTTGCTATATTAGCAGGAACCGCTCCATTGCACAAACACACAAATGCACACATACTTGCATATAGGCACACACATATAAATGCAGGCGCACGATACACACAAACACACACCACGCTTACACACACACACAAACACACACCACGCTTACACACGTACCAACACACCACGCTCACACTCACACCAAAACACTACGCTCACACACGCACCAACACACCACGCTCACACACGCACCAACACACCACGCTCACACACGCAACAACACACCACGCTCACACATGCACCAACACACCACGCTCACACACGCACCAACACACCACGCTCACACACGCACCAACACAGCACGATCACACACGCACCAGCACAGCACGCTCACACACGCACCAACACGCCACTCACTGCACAGGTCTCCTGAGGTCATTGCAGCCCGTCCCTACAACTATGCTTCAGACATTTGGAGCCTGGGATGTGTGCTGTACGAGATGGCTGCCCGCAAGCCTGCCTTTGAAAGCCTTGGCCTGCCTCAGCTCATGGTATGTGACAATTGAAAGTGGCTGTGACTGTGGTTGTTTGTGTGGGTGTGTGGGTGTGAGGGTGTGTGTATGTATGTGTGTGTTGTGTGTTTGTATTTGTGTGTGGGGTGTGTGGGTGTGTGTATGTATGTGTTGTGTGTCCGTATTTGTGGGGGGGGGCATTTGTGTGTGAGAGTATGTGTATGTATGTGTGTTGTGTTTTTGTGTATGCGTGCATGTGTTGTACAAGGAAATGGCCTGTCTATGACCTCAGATCCTTGCTCTACCAGCTCACAGAATGCATTGGTTGAAATAGTGCAGAACCCAAACGGCACAACCAATGTGTTGTCTCGTCCTTGTCTTTATGTGCTAGTTGTGGCATTCCTGGCAGCTGCGTGGCCGCGTGGGTACTGGTATATGTGTGGGTTGGCCAGAACTATATAAAGATGGTGTATACACGGTGTTTTCGGCAGGGAAATTGCCAGATTTACGCCCTATATATATGTGTGTGAGAGTGTGTGAGTGGGTTGGATGCTTCTGGCTACGTAATTTCTCCTGTGGATTGACAGCAGGTGATGATCGCTGCATCATGTGCATTGCGGTCATGGTTCCGTCCCCAGCTCAAAACCGTGCATACACCGCTTACGAGCTGCTGGTTCTGAATGTGCACCTTCTTCACGACCATCAGCTCACAACGCACACTACTCGCAGCTCAAGGTTATGAACACCGCGTATGAGCCGCTGCCCCCTTTGTTTAGCCGTCCCTTCCAGCAGCTTATCAATTACCTCCTCAGAGCAGACCCTGACGACAGGCCAACCACACAGGTTAGATCGCGTTGAATTTCATATATAGATATTCATAATCAGGTCCTTGTTCCCGCAGGCTGCTTACGTGCACTTGCGTTTGAGTACTTCCTCACACAAGCTGGTGGCACATTTCAGTACCAGATTCACACATTTATGCCCGCACATGTATGTTTTTATTTTCATTGTTTATGCTCAAAATCAGGATAGCCATGCCCCACCCAAAAAGGGGGAATTGATGCCCCTCTCCTGAATTGCACATCTGAGGTCACCCAATGGTTTCTATACATAAATGCACTTTTGCATAAAATTAATGAGTTTGGGGTCAAGGGTGAGAGTGGGGGGCTGGATATGTGCCGTTTCCCTGCCAGAAAGGTGGTATGGGTGTAGAAATGCGGGTTTTGGTCCGAATTTCACCATTTCTTTTGTTGCCAGATAGGTTTAGGGTCAAACCATACCCATCAAAGCAAAAAAAAGGGGGGTGAATATTTGCCCCTAAAGGCAAATTAGTGCGTGGGCTTGTTTGCTGGGCAAAAATGGTGCATTTCTGGAAACCCTGGAATCACGCTTTCTGGCCATCTCCTGAGTGTCGGGAGCCCTTCAGTATGCTCCCAAGGCATGCCCTGTCAAGTTCTATGGTCTGGAACGGCCGTGGTGGGCAGCAACCAAAATTTAAAAGTCTCTGGTCAGCCCTTCCGAGCACAGGATGCTTCGACAAACAAAGCCAGATGAACTATTCAACAAAGCTCAGCCAATCAGACTTACAAGGTGGACTATTTTCGTCGTTTCTTTCAAACCCGGGATGTAGACAAATATTTGAGTGATTGAACATTGTTTATATACTTACATGTAGCATTGTTTATATACTTACATGTAGCATTGTTTATATACTTACACGTAGCATTGTTTATATACTTACAAGTTGCTGGCACCAGGGGGGAGCTTTGGGAAATCCAATTTATTTGGCAGGAATTTCCACCCTGCCCACCTGGGCACCTCCCGCCACAAACTGAGTATGCAGAGTTGCTCAGCTAGGTCCAGCTTATGGTCCTGCATACTCAGAATTGGGTGGGAGCTTTGGGGCAAGAACTCTCACAGAAATGGCTCACCTGACTCAAAATCACACAGATTGTTGGCACGTTCACGTTCTTTATTGTACAGGCTGGTATTGTGCACTGGCATTCTTTCAGATCCACAAAAGTTGGTGCCTCATTAACACTGCATTTCCATCACACACATTGACCTGCTATCGTGCCACAAACTCCATTCTATTGCATGCATTGCGCGCTGCATTAGAACACCAAATGTATCATTACACGTTGCTGTGGCAACGCCAGGAGACACAAGCATATCAACACGTACGTTTGCCAAAACCCTGTGTGCAACACACACACACACACACACACACACACCCATGTCGACATTGAGTGGCCAGTGCATGGTTACACCCCCCGCGCTGGTACACCGTTTTGTGTTTGTGCTCCTCACTGTAGCTCTTAACCCCTGGAAATTATGCAAAGCTTGCAGTGCGTGAACATTTTATGCGTGCAACTGCTGCGTGTATGTTTCTGCTATACTCTTTGTGATATGCGTCATAAATGTTAAAAGTTTCTGAACTTGCTTGTCTTCTGCATCGTTACAGCTCCTGTCTTCTGCATCTCTACAGCACCTGTCATTCAATCAGTCAAATGTGTTGTCAGCTTCCTTCAGCTCCTGTTATTCTCACCTTATATACCTTATACGCCCATGCCCATTTTTGATACACCACAGAGGAAGAGGTTCTCTCGATTGTTAAGTAGTTTCCTTGTCTGAGCTACCATATAGCCATTTCTGCAATTTTAGGGTTGGCCAGAACCATGTATATATACAGTGTATGTACAATTTTTTTGGCAGAGGTTCATCCAGACGGCCTTACACGGCGTACATATACGGTTCTGGCCAACACTTTGTATTCCCCTCTCTGCACCTGAGTGGTTTTTCCGACTGCAGTGCCCTCCTGTGTGCAATGTAATTACCAAGGTCTCTGCACTCCCTTATTGCATGTTGGCGCTAACACGTCCTGTGCCTTTGCTCAGAGTGTATATAGGGTCGACCCCACGGCTGGACCTCCCTTTCCTAGTCAAAATGTGCCAATAAGCCAATTCTGGCTCTATCTCCCCAACTCCTTCACCATTTTGGGACCTGAGAGTTGCGTTGTTGGATAGCTAATTTTTTCTTACTTGCCTGCAAAGAAAGCAGGCGGAAAGACCCAATGGGTGGCTCTAACTCAGTAACAAAAACTGTTTTATGTTCAAACAGACACCATTGCCCACACACTGCACCAATCCTCGCCCTTAATAATATTTGCATGTAACGCTACACAAATTTGCACCAAAACTCAAACAGGCCGTTGATTGGCCCCATTTCAATTTTATGTTAAGCTGTATTCAACCTCGCAACTCTGGTAACAAAAACTGGGCTGAATCTCGCAGCAGGTGTGGAGTGACTTATTATTTGTCCTTTCCCCCTGTGTTTCTTGTGTGAGTGCCTCCCACTCGCCGGCATTCCCAGTACCCCTGTCCCAAATTCGACATTGCAGAATTGTTAAATGAATTTATAATGCTTATATCCGGAAGCAGAGGTCGATCGTGGCAAGTTCAAAAATGTACCTTCTCCCTGCCAAAGTGGGTGCAAAATATGCACCGGGCCCCACACAGCCCCCAGAATGCCGAATTTCCAGCAAATGTCAATGGTTTAGATCTAACATCAAGTATCTTGCATTCAGGTGAGGTATATAAGGGGGATTCGAATTGGGTGGGTAGCTTATTGGCACAGTTTAGGTATACCAGCCATGGGGACGACCAAACGTTGTGTGCCTTATCCAGGGCAATATGTGGCTAGAATGCCCGTAGGCAGCTGCCAAACTGCTTGACCTCAGTCTCTTGCTCTCTTCTGTTTTTCCTCCTTGTAGAGAATGTCGCACTGGCGTAGGTGCATACACGCCTGCAAATGACTGTACGTTTTTCCGCTCACGGCGCCTGTTTGCATTCTCTCCCCTTTTGTAGGAGATTCTGCAGCTGGCATACGTGCGTAAGCACCTGCAGAAATTGCTGGGCGTTGACCTGCCAGGAGGTGTGTGTGTGTGTACTGATTGTGTGTCACATCCACGGGGTGCTGCAGTGAGCAGGTGGCATAGTCTAGTCGTAAAAGTAAGCACTGGACGCCTGCATGAATCGCCCGCTTGCAAAAGCACTGCCGGTGTGCATGTCGGACCAAATGGTTGAATACTCCTGCACGTAACGCCTGTTTGCAAAAGCACTGCCAGTGTGCATGTCAGATGTCAGATCAAATGGTCAAGTACTGCTCACCGCATACACAACGCACAATTAAAGTTTTGCACGAGTGATCTGATAAGCTGACACCCAAAGTTGTGCACAAGTGATATGATTGTGCACACCCAAAGTTACGCACAAGTGATATGAGGGCCAGTCTGTCACATATGTCTAAAGCTTATACAACTCATTGTGTTGAAAGCCACACACTAAATGCACGTCTGAAGCACATGCCATGTCTGTGATGATGGAAACCAAAACCTACAACCAAAATACTGCTCAGGCCGCCTCATCAATATCGACCTTGCGGAGGCCAGCCTTGCCGTCAAGCGCTTAGGCACATCAAGTAAGTGTGTGTGCATGAGGGCGTGACCGCAATACAAAACTACCCTGTGAGAGCATGAAGGGGCACATCAGGCGTGTGTGCTTGTGTGTGTGTGTGCGTGGCCACAATGGACAGCATTCACTGTGCAATCATTCAAGGGCATATCAGGTATGTGCGTGTGCACGTATGTACACAATCCACAAGTCTCCTGAGTATCCAAGCATATGCATCATGATACAGGCTTGTGCACAGACAGTCAGACGGTACGGTACTATGAGTACGGTATGGACTGTCTTTTTGTAAAAGACGGTGTATTTTCAAATTTTGGCGACTTATATTACCGTTTAAACGGTACAATACGGTACGGTGTACGGTACGGTGCCAAGCTGGCACTGCCAGTGCAAAAATGGCCTCAGAAAGGCCTCTCCTCCCCAACACTTCCCATTTCCAAATCCAGCATACTCCTCTCTCGCGTTGAAGCCACACAATGCTTCCCTGAATGACCCCGAGGCTGGGTTGGGGCTGCATCAGCTCAGGGGAAGGGCCCAGCAGTGGCTTGCATGGAAACTCAAAGTCGGACGCAAGACGCAATACTTGATTACTGGTTAACAACTAGTGTTTTATTCATGAACAAATGTGCGAAAAGTAAAAACTATTCTGGGCTGAAATTGGAGCCAAACAGCCAAATTACGGCAAAATCGCACTGTACGGTGACGACTGTCTTGTACGGTTCGGGACCGTACTGGTCAATTCCACCGTCTTAAAGCAGTGCTCTGCGCCGAGGAAATACGGTACGGTACCGTAATTACGGTTATAATTCCTCTAATTCGGTGTAGTCGCACAAGCCTGATATGTATTTAAGTGTATGTGTGTACGCAATGTACAGGCATCTTTGTACAAGCATTTTTGTGTACTTACGTGTGTGTGCGTGTGTGCGTGTACGCATCGCACAGCTTTCCCTCTACAAGCTAGTAGCAGGTTGCCCGATTAGGCAATCAAATTCAGCAGCAAAAAAACACGATGCTTACGTACACAATGGGCACTATGCATGTTTTCGCGCACACGCATACACACTCCCATACACACACAGACACACATACACACTTATACATACACAAATACACATCACAGGGGTCCGTCGCAGCACGCACCAGCTTCATACAGGCAAAAAGGCAGCACGAAAGGGAGCGAGACCTTCATCTGTATCTCGCAACCCAAAGTACGTGTCTGTATTCTGTACTGTTATGTATAGGGATGTGTGTGTGTTTTATGTGTATGCGAGTTTCTTTGGGAGCATGTGTGTTGCTGCTAAAGTGAGAGGCAGTACAAATCTGGAGGTAAAGCGCAGCAGGTGGTTGAGAACAACAACGGGGGTGGGTGTTATAGCTCTCTTTTTTGTCTAGTGTACCATGCAAGAAGCCCACATAGTATGCTGCATGAGTAGTAGCCTTCACACACACATGCACACATACACACGTACACACATCCTCATGCATACAACATGCACATTCACACGCACACACACATGCAAAGGTACACACAAGCACTGTAGGAGGAGAAAATCCGCAGGCACAGATGCACTGTTAAACATGCAGATTCCTTGCACACACATAGGCGCACGTGTATACACATACACAAACACACGCACGCACGCACGCACACACATACATGCATTCGTACGCAAACACACACACACACACACACACACACACACACACACACTAAAAGCCGTGGCATAGGTACTCTTAACAAGATGTGCAGGTCCCTTACACACACGCACACATATACACACATGCGACATAAGCATACACACATGCACACACACATATGTACACACATACGCACTGTAGGAAGAGCAAAGCCGTGGGCGCAGATGTTGTGTCAGGCGTCCAGGGCCCTCCCACATCACCTTCCCCCCCCCCACACCTTCAGCAGCCGCAGCAATCTCCATGCACTCCCTCACCCGCCCCTGTGGGCATGGCCAAGGCCCCCAACACACGCTACAGCTCATCCCCTGCACCTACAAGCACCTCCCCTTCTGCTTTTGATGTTGCCAGCAACGCACGCTCTGCTGTAACAGGCACTGCTGCTGCAGAAAAGCACGCGCCTGAAACTGCTGGTAGGGGTGGGGCTTGGATGTGTGTTTGGATGTGGGTGTTGTGGGTGTGGATGTGGGTGTGAGCGTGGGCAGGGGTGGAGGTGGAGGTGGGGGTGGGGGTATGGGTGTGAGTGTGAGTGTGGGGGTGGGGATGGGTGTCGATATGGCTACAGGCTTTTGGAGCGAGTGTTTGAGAGGCAACAAATAATGGCAAACAGACTGGCAGGCACAGCTGGCTGCCACGCTGTTAACTATGCTGGCAACCAGCTTGTTATAGTTGCACCACAGAGTCCACCCTGTATACATGCATAGTTTCTTTTCCTTAATTAATGCAGGGAGTGTGTTTTACTTCCTTGCGTACTTGAGTCCACCCTCTATATATGCATGGTTTTTCCCCCTTAATTAATGCAGGGAGTGGGTTATACTTCCTTGCGTACTTTTTTCCCTTTATCCATAGCCCCCTGACAAGGCTAGGAATGGGTTGGCCAGTAATTACCATTTGGTTGTGGTGTGTATGAATGCTTAATTACGGCAGGGGAGTCTCTGCTCACGTACCGGGATAGTGTTTGCACATGTCTGCCCTGGCCAAGGCTTTGACAAGACCCATCACAAATCATCGCACGCAGGGGGTGGGCCTGACCTTTCGACCACTGGGCGTGTGGAGTATCGTGGTGCGTGCAGAGCGTGTGGTGCGTGCAGAGTGTGTGGTGCGTGCAGAGTATGTGGTGCGTGCAGAGTATGTGGTGCGTGCAGAGTGTGTGGTGCGTGCAGAGTATGTGGTGTGTGCAGAGTATGTGGTGCGTGCAGAGTGTGTGGTGTTTGCAGAGTGTGTGGTGCGTGCAGAGTGTGTTTGGTGGACTCTTGTCAGCAGGAATGCAGAAAAAAGCACCATAACACAAACACGCACACGCACACGCTTATGCCTGTTATAAACTTCAAGTTATCTGAGCCCACATGGGAGCATATTGCATACTCTCGCACACACACACATAGGTATACACACACGTGCACACGCACATGCACACACACGTGCACGCACAAACATACACGCACACACACACGCACACACACACACAGGCAGTAGCAGCAGGGGTGGTGGTGGTGCACAAACAGCGTTGCGTGCAAGCAGCGCAGCACTGCGTGGCAGCGTGGGGTCACGTCCTGGTTCTGCCGCACCCCAACGGCCAGCCAGTGCTTCTCGTCCCAACACTGCAGGGTATGCCTTGTTGCTCTCTTTGTTGTTGTGTGTGCGTTGTGTGCATGAGAGTGTGTGTGTACGTTTTGCCTTGTTGCTCTTTTTATTGTTGTGTGTGCTTTGTGTGCATGAGAGTGTGTGTGTACGTATGTTTGTGTGCTGTGAGCTGACTTGCATGCAAGTATTCGAATGTACGTGGGCAATAATTTGTGAAATTGTAGGGGTATGTCTCAATGCTGTCTGCAGGGCAACAGTTCATTCTGGTGTGTGTGTGTGTACACGTGTGTGTGTGTGTACACGTGTGTGTGTACACGTGTGTGTGTGTGTGTGAACAAACGTCTGTGTGTGTGTGAACAAACGTCTGTGTCCGTGAGTGCATGTATGTGTGTATGCGTCTGTGTGTGCCTGTGAGTGTATGTGTGTACAAGTTAGTGCTGGAATAAATATTATTATGTGTGCCTGTTGCCAACAGGTCTCTAGTCCCCGACTTGCTTTTTAAGGGTGCTAGCATATTTTGTGCGCTCATCTGTCTGGTGTGTGTCTGCACTCATTCCTTCCCCTCGTGCCTTGCGCGTGCTCTTTGCCATGTACCTCAGAAAGTGTGTGTGGCCTGCTCTAAATGATTTTTAACTTTGGCGTGCTACATAGGTCAAGGGGAATTAGCAAACTCCCTAATACGGGGCCGAAAACAGGCCTAGACAGATGATATAAATAAAAAAGACATCAAGTATAAATGCAATTGTTCTTTGACTGTATGTATGTGCATATGTTTTTCTGTGTGTATGCATGTCTTCATGCCGGTGTGTGTACATCGCTAGCTGCAGAGCAGAGTAAGAGAGGCGAATTTCAGTAAGAGAACTCTGCTGCAACTGGGGTTGGCCAATTTCTTTTCCCCTTTGTAGCAAAAGTGTGTGCCAAAGGTTAATCGTTACGCTCTGAACTCTCACTCACAGAGTGGCAGTGTGATTTTGTAAACGTGGCCAACCCCAAAGAGTTTTGTTTGTTGTTTTGTAACATTGCTGTCATGATACTGCTGGTTTATCATCGTTTCTGTAATGTTGTTGCCTGTTTGTTGTTTTGCAGCTGCAGTATTCCATCGCACTCTCGCACTACCACATTTCGTTGCTGCCTGTGGTCCGACTTGAAAGGTCAATATCCCATTTAGGTTTTCTGGTTGGTTTTTACTCGCCCCTACTCTCCTCTTTTGCACATTCATTGTCCGTCTCACGTTCACCCATTTGCGCTTTTGGGTAATGCTCTAAGAAGCCCGGTTATCCTTACTGGTTTGGCCAGGCTCATAGGGGTTGCGGGCTTATTTCCGCCCATTAGTGAGTGCTTCCCTGCCTCCCTGCCTGACAGGGCCATCCGCTGTGCCAAACTCAGGTGCTTGATTGTGTGTGTGTAAGAGTGTGTGTGTGTTTGACAGTGTTTTCGACAGCGACGCTCCCTGAATATCGCCAGATATGTTGAGCAACTTTCCATCCACTTTCATGTCTGCTGCATGTGCGCAGTGGGTCCCGCCCTTCTTCCGCTGCTCAAAGACCCTCGTCAGCCACGCAACGTAACAAGGTACGCACGCTGTGCCTGTGTGTGTTGGCTGCGTGTGTTTGTGTTAGCTGGATAGGTGTCAGACTGCGTGTGTTTGTGTTAGCTGGATAGGTGTTAGGTATATAGAGCATGCATGTACGAGTGTATAGTCTGTTTGCTTGTGCCAGTTTGTGTGTGGCTTGTGCTGTCTAAGTGCACGCGCATTAAAGGAAGAAGCACGTGTTGCTGAGTGTGGCTCTAAGCGCTTGTGTATGTGTGAGTTACATGCAAAAGAAATTGGCAGCAGGGGGGTTGCATGTACATCAGTGATGAAGGGCTTTACTAAAACTAAAACGAAACTAAGTTAAAAGGCTTGCGCCTAACCACACAAAGCTTGTACTTATAGGCTTGCGTCTGTTTCAGATTGTGTGCTTTTGACACGAAGGCTTGGGCTGGCTGTATTAGATAAGGCAATGTATCTATTTGCATGAGTAAGACACATAAGGTAGAGCTTCATCATGGGGAAAGCACTGAGCGGCACTCCATTCCAACGTCAACTTGCCTGCAAGGGCACGCCAGACACTCATGCACTCAGAAATAAGGTGCTCTCCAGTTAGCTTGGAAAGGCATTTTATACTCACATTCACACATTTACACACGCACACACAAACACACAAACACACACAATCACATACGTATACACAAAAACACATAGGGCATACATGATATATACCTAAACTTGTATACACACTTGCATGTACACACACACAGAGAAGCCGTGCGTGCCCTTCAGCAAGGCTAGACCTGCATTCTACACTCACGTTTATTCACGCATAAATATACGTGCACATACACATGTACACACAAACACACGCACACAATTGCATGTGTACACACACAGAAGCCTCGCGTGCCCTCCAGCAAGACTGGAACTGGAAGGATGACTTCATCAAGGCCCAGCGACAATCTGAGCATCCAACTTGTACAGCAAGTACGTATGTGCACGCTTAATTGTGTTTGTGCATGCGTGTGCTTGTGTGTGTGCTTGTGGTGCATGTGATGATACTGGAGGGCCCAGTGAAATCTGAGCATCCAACTTGTCCAGCAAGTACGTACGTGTGTGCTTATTTGTGTGTGTGAGCTCGTATGTCTGTGCTTAAGTATGTGCTCGTATGTGTATGTGTTTTTAATGGCACAGGAGGGCCCAGTGATGTCAGAGCTTCCAACTTGTGTATAGTAAGCGTGTGTGTGTGTGCTTGTGTGTGTGTGCTTGTGTGTGCTTGTGTGTGTGCGTGTATATGTGAATGCATGACGATGCTACTGGAGAACTGTCTCATACATGTGCTCCCGGTGTGTGTGTGTGTGTGGGTCTTCTGTGACAAGGACAGCTTTCACACAATTCCTTCACTCGTCGCCTCATATGACAGCAACCTAAGAAGTCTCTGTGCCAAAGCACTGCATGTCAATCATCATCGCATGTAGTTCCGGCCAAAACCTAATTAGAAGCTGTACAGCACAGCCCAGCCTGCGGGACTGAGAAGGCCGTGCTCACTGTGGGGTTGAGCTTATAGGTTGACACTGCAAACTGCTCACTTTTCTTCATCTTGCATGTCACGTGCACAGGCCAGCCTTAGGGATTGGGACAGCGGTGCCCACTATGCTGTCAAACAAGACAAGCAAGCAGCACAGCGGTTCCGGGCCCGTGAGTACGAGCAGCGCATTTCCAGGGAGCAGGTGGGTCCAGGGCACGGATGTGTGTGTGTGTGTGTGTGTGTGTGTGTAGGTGTTGATGTGCCACAGCTGCTGTTGCTGCTGTGTGTGGAAACGTGTCGCAGCTGCTATAGCATTCCCACAGTTCAGACTGTAACGACAATGTTCAAGTGAGGATGAGCACCTCTAGGGAGCAGGTGGGTCCAGGGTACGGACGCGTGTGCTGAGAGTCACAGCTTTTTTTAACCCAAAAGGAGAGCTGCACGTGAGATTGATGGAGTGGGTATGTGCAGCACCCTGCAGGAAGCAGGTGAGAGAATGGGCTTTGACCATTTGTGTTGGTGTGTCAGCTGCTGTCAAAATTGCACAGCTGGTATGTTACTAACGATGTGCGAGTGAGGAGGAGCATCCTCAGGGAGCGGGTCGGTACAGGCTGGAAGCGCGTGCTGATTTCGATAAGTGGTCCAGAGCGCTGTGCATCTTTTGTATGTGCATATGTGCATACGTGCACACGTGCACACATAGCATGCATTGCTAGCAAGGGGAAATGTGCTATGGGAGGGCTTGCTCGCACACCATGCACACACACACATACACACACAAACAGACAGACGAAATCCTTTAACACAAGGTTAAATACTGATAACAAACTGATAAAGTGGTGATGACAAATGACGTATTTGAATGCAGGTCCGTGCCTGGCGTCGAGAGAGGGACCCTCGCCACAAAGCTCGAGAGGCAGAGCTAGATTCCCTCCAACAGATCATGCTGAAGCAGCGCAACAAGGTGGGTTGGGCAAGGAAGTGTCAGTGAATGGAGAAGGACTTGTGCTGACGGCTTATTCAGGTGGACTCCCTCCAGCAGATCATACTGAAGCAGCACAATGCGGGGAGGTGGGAGAACAGCTAATAAACAAAGTGAATCAGGAGTTGTGCTGACAGCTTGTTCAGGTAGACTAACGCCAAATGAGTCTGCCGAAGCAGCATAATGCGGGGGGGTGAGAGAACAATTAGTGAAATAGGTGGAGCGGGAACTGCTGATGAATTGCTCAGGTCAACTCCCTGTCAGACTTGTTGATGCGGCAAGCAAAAACAGTCATCAGACGTGATACGTGTGTTGAGATGCTTGCACTGAGGCAAGGAAAAAGGAAGATTGTTGTTGTGAGGCAGAGTGCCAGTGTGAGGGATTGAGCTTAAAACAAGGAGCAGAGGTGGAAGGAGCATTTATGTCTTTATGTCAGGGTGTGAACTGAAGAGCAGTGGCAGGGAGGGAGCTCATGCGGAGCGATGGGTGAAGATGATAATCAGGGGGTAGTTTCAAATGTTGTGGTACGATGCACTCATCAATGCAAGAGGAGTTGGTGGTACATCAATGTAAGAGGAGTTGGTGGTACATCAATGTAAGAGGAGTTGGCGGAAGGAGCATTTATTCAGGGTGTGAATCGAATAGCAGTGACAGGGAGGGAGCTTGGTTGGTGGTCTAAAATTGCAAAAGGTGGTCTTTCTCAAGACACGATCATTGAAACGTATGAGCTGCTCCTTCAAACCTAACCCTTGGCTGGGATTGCAGTGCACTGACAAATCACGACTTCCTCTCTAAAAGTTGCGCTCAATCCATACTGCAGAGCACGGACGTACCAGGCAACCACGTGGGAGATGCTTCAGCTCTTCAAATTGTTTTTGTAACCCGAACTAGCACATCCCCCCCCCCCTCCCTCCCCCAGGCATTGCCCTCAATTCGAATTGCAGAGCACTGACGTGGAAGCGACCAAGCTAGAGATGCTCCAGTATTACACTGTGTTCCTGACCGTATATTACACTTATCCTCCGTACACAATCCTTGGTCCAAACTGCACAGCACTGACGTGGAAGGCGACCAAGCTAGAGATGCTCCAGTACTTACTACACTCTGTGTTCCTGTCCTTAAGTAACGCTAACCCTCTGTACACTATAACCTCGGTTCAAACTGCAGAGCACTGATGCGGAAGGCGACCAAGCTGGCGATGGCTTCTTTTTTGAAGAGGCTGATAGGGGAGGCCAGCACGGCATGGATGTAGATGGGGAAGGGGAGGAAAGTGGAGCAGCAGGAGGTTTGATAGTGGAAGATTCGGCTGCTGAATTTGGAGAGGAGGGGATGGGTGGAGGAGCACCTGGGACAGAGGTGGTGAGTCACGTGTATGAGGGGGGGGGTGCATGTGTGTGTAAGATTACGCTTTTGTGTGGGTGGGTGTGTACGCATGTGTGTGTGAAGGGGGGGGGAGGGGGGGGTGAAACGGTGATAGGTGGGAAAGGGGTGTGTGAAGGGTGAACAAAACAAGCCACAGCGGTCCACAAATGCGCTTTTTATTACTTGCGCTGCAAGAGCACAATTTGAGTTGATAGTGCTTAAATATGTTTAAAATTGTATTTTAGATCAGGCATGCTTGAAACTGTGCCAGCGCTCAAACTCACATACACGCGCGCTCACAAACACGCACGCATGCGCGCACACATACGCAAACATACAAACATGCAAGCACGCATGCGCACAAACACACACACGCACGCACGCACACGCTCTCACCAAAACCGTGCAGTTTGGCCAGGAGGAGGAAGATGTAGAAGGCGACGTACCCCCTGGCTGGCTGGGGGCCATGAACTCCAAAGTAGGCCAAAGCTGTGACTGGGGCCTGACGGCTTTCAAGCTGCCCACCTGTCAGTTTGAAACAGGCCCTGGAGAGGAGGGTAAGCTATGACCGTGCTGCCAGGACGTGTGCTGCCGGACACTAGATATCATGCGCTCGTGCAGTGCACCACATTTGCATGCACACGCATATGCATGTGTGCACCAGGGTTAGCCAGAGCTGTAGGAGCGTACCATAATGTTGCACGGAAGTAGTTTGGTTGGCTCATAGTTTTCACACAGTTCGGCCAGCCCTTAAAAGGCAAATCTGCACGTACACGTGTGAAGGCATGCGCCAATGCCTTGCCATACCATGTGCAGCCACAGACTGTGCCACACAATGTGCAACCACAAACTATGCCTTAAAATGTGCAGCCACAGACTGTGCTATACCATGTACAACCGCAAATTGTGGCACACAATGTGCAGCCACAAATTGCGCCACACAATGTGCAGCCACAGACTGTGCCACACAATGTGCAGCCACAAATGTGCCACACAATGTGCAGCCACAAGCTGTGCCACACAATGTGCAGCCACAGACTGTGCCACACAACGTGCAGCCACAAATGTGCCACACAATGTGCAGCCACAAGCTGTGCCACACAATGTGCAGCCACAAAATGTGCCACACAATGTGCAGCCACAAACTGTGCCTTAGAATGTGCAGCCACAAATTGCGCCACACAATGTGCAGCCACAAAATGTGCCACACATTGTGCAGCCACAAATTGCGCCACACAATGTGCAGCCACAAGCTGTGCCACACAATGTGCAGCCACAAACTATGCCTTAAAATGTGCAGCCACAAATTGCGCCACACAATGTGCAGCCACAAAATGTGCCACATAATGTGCAGCCACAAATGTGCCACACAATGTGCAGCCATGAACTATGCCTTTAAATGTGCAGCCACAGACTGCATTGTACCCACTGTATTGCCTTGCATACAGGGAGTAGCATAGCGCTACACGTACTATTTTTGACACATAAGCAAACACACACGCACACACAGACACACACGCACACACACAGACACACACACACTCGCACGATGACACCCTCATTTACAGGGAGCAGCATTGTGCTGCACGTACTCAACTTGACACACAAAGAAATGCGCACGCACACTCACACGATGCGAACTCATACACAGGGAGCGGCGGCAGGGAGTCAGAAGGGGCCGATGAGTTTGAGTACGTTGAGGGCGAGGATTTTGTTGCTCCTGGGACTGCAGAGGATATTCAGTGGAGGGTGGAAGGAGAAGGGGTGCAAGAGGAGGGCGGGGAGGATGGTGTGGGTTTGGGGCAGGGATTGGAGGTGGTTTTGGAGGAGGTTACTACAGGTGGTGGCAGTGAAGGGGTGTGGGAGGATGAGGGGGGACTGTCTGGAGGCAGTTCAGGCAAACAGCAGCAGCAGCAGCAGCAGCAAGGAAAAGATGAGCAGACAGAACAGGACAAGCAGCAGTTGCAGCAGCAGCAGCAGACAAATGCAGAGGGGCAAGCTGTGAGTGGGACTGGGAGGATCAAAAAAGACGCAGCGGCAGCACAAGGCTGTGGTGAGACCGGCGTGAGTGTGGGTGAGCAACTACGTTTGGATGAGATGGAGGAAGAGCAGGCAGACATGTTGGGGGCCTCGATAGGGCTTCTGGGCAGCTTTGGTAGGAGCCTGTTCGTGTCCTCAGGCTCCTCTGCTGCCACTGCGACTGCCACAGCTGCTTATGAAAGCGTGGGGTCAGGCACGCACACACCTAAAGGAACCCATCCAGCCACAGTCTCAGGCACCCCCTCTCTGACCAGCCCAAGGTCCGCACACACAACCCACTCCAGTGCTGACAGGGGGCCTGCTGCAAGCTCGAAGTTTACACACGCAACCCACTCCGGTGCTGACGGGGGCCCTGCTGCAAGCCCTGCTGATGCAGCTCGTGGCAGTAGAGGCCCGAGCACGCTCACATCCGAGAGGCCATCCTCCTCTGTTCCCACTGCAGCGCAGGGTGGCAGAAACACAGCCTCCTCTCTTCCCACTGCAGCGCAGGGTGGCAGAGGCACAGTCACCTCGCCCCCTGCCAGCCCCAAATCCGCCAGCGCAAAAAGCAGGGCTGGAGCAGCACCACCTTCTGCTGCTATCCGTGCGTCGGCCAAGGCCTTCCCTGCTGCTGCTGCTGCCGCTGCAGCTGCTGCTGCTGCCGCTGCAGCTGCTGCTGCTGCTGCTGCTGCTGACGCTGCTGCCCCTATTACTGCAGAGGCTGCAGTAGGTGCAGGAGGAGCAAGACTCGTAGCACCACAGAATTCTGCAAAGACAGCACCAGCATCCCCCACAGCAGGTTCCGCTGCCAATACACCAGAATTAGCAGCAGCAGCAGCAGCAGCAGCAGCAGCGGCAGGAAGCACAGCTGCACTGTCCCCAACGATAGCAGCAGCACAGGCAAGAGCTGATCTTCCACAAAATGCTGAAGAGGGTGTGCTGTCCCCCCCTCCAGCAGTTCGGTCATCCTCACAAGGAGCAGCAGCAGCAGCAGTGTTAGGGAGCGCAGCTTCACCAACAGCAGCAGCAGCGACGAAAGGCGCAGCAGCGACGAAAGGCGCAGCAGCGACGAAGGGCGCAGCAGCATTAGCAGCAGCAGCAGCAACGAAGGGCGCAGCAGCAACGAAGGGCGCAGCACCTGCACAAAGTGCAGCCTCAGCATCTGCACAATGTGCGGCCTCGTCAAACCTTGAGCAGTGTACAGCCGCAGCACCTGTGCAAGCTGCAGCTCCAGCAACAGCACCTGTGCAGAGTACAACTCCAGCCGCAGCCCCTGTGCAAGGTGCAGCTCCAGCAGCAGCACCTGTGCAGAGTGCAAAGTCACCAACAAGGGAAGGCACCGGGGGGAGGAGAAGAGGGATTAGGGCTAGGGAGCTAAGGGAGGAGGGAGGCAAGGAGTCTAGTAGTTCTTCCGGAGAAGTAAAGACGTCTGGCTCAGTGTCGGTTGGAGGTGCTGATGGTAAGGGCCGCGAGGTGGTGGAAGAGGAGGAGGAGGAAGTGGGGGAGAGTGAGGTTGAAGAGGGGGAAGGGAGTGAGTCCAGCTCTGGGACAGAGGAGGAAATACCTGACGAGTCGGAGGAGGGAGAGGAGGGTGGCGATGAGGTGG
>Ga0307968_1000139_pt1:0-32500 | contig 43479 bp, 59 predicted proteins | sample OrgLakmetagen650_FD_201834 | JGI IMG/M metagenome (GOLD analysis project Ga0307968, IMG submission 201834) | Saline water microbial communities from Organic Lake, Antarctica - #650 | ecosystem: Environmental > Aquatic > Non-marine Saline and Alkaline > Saline | place: Antarctica: Organic...
CTGGGTGAGCGAAGGGGGGGGAGAGAGTGCGCGTTGGACGGGCGTGGCACGCCAGCTGTTGTGGCGTTCGGTCCATGCAGTGGAGGCAGAGAGGGGGCGGGATATGGGTGGGGGTGTGTGTTGGGGAGGGTGTGTGTTGGGGGGGTTGTGGTTGACTGATGCTGCTGTGCTGTCGCTGGTGTGTGCATGTAGAGGCAGGGTTGTGCTGGTGTGGTGGTGTGCGTCTTCGACGTCGTGGGCCAAGGTGAGCTCTGGATGCATGGTATCCCCCTCGTCGCTTCCGACACTGCTGCTCCTGACCATATTCTTGGGTACAAGGGCGCCATTACCACCACTAATGGGCCCGCCAACACTACCGCTACCTCCACCACCACCACCACCACCACCACCACCATCATTACTATCATTACCAATATCACCATCAATGACAGGAGCAGTCTCTCTTCCAACGCTGTCTGACCCCTCCTCCTCTCCAGCCTGTTGCTGCGTAGCCTCTGTGCATTCTGAAGCACGGAGGAAGCTATGCGACGTGGCCAGCTTGTCGTGGGGGCTTCCAGATCTTGGCGCAGCTGTGCATAAGGTGAGCATGCAGGTGTTATTGTGTGTGCGTATGTGTGTGTGTGAGTGTGTGTAATTGTGTGTGTTTATGCGTGTTCTTGTGCTTATGCGTGCTCTTGTGTGTGCGTGTTTTTTGGTGTGCATGTTAGCGTGTGCGCCTAGTGTACGTATGCACTTTGTGTGCGTACTATGTCATGTGTGCATGCGTATGCGTTTGTGTGTATGTGCGTGTATGCGTGCGCGAGCCATGGATCAGGGAGTGCTGCGAGGATGAGCACTACAAAAATCAGAACACCAGTGCCTGCAGTGTGACTTACTGCCTACCGTCATGGGCAACCTCTAACAAATCAGAACACCAGTGTCTGCAGTGGGACTTGCTGCCTACCGTCATGGGCAGCCTCTAGCAAGCGAGAGTGTGCTGAACTACCAGAAGGAGAGCGTGTGGCGTGTGGTGCAGAAGGTGAGAGAGGATCTGGGGCATGTGCGAACAAAGAAGAAGGGAGGAGGCGAGAGGGGGAGGGGCTGCGTGTGTGCGAAGGGGAGCGACTGCGGCCGCGGAATGGGCTGTGTTTCTCTGCCGGTTGTGCCTGTGTGTGTGTGTGTTTTGTGTGTGTGTGTGTGTGTGTGTGTGTGTGTGTGTGTGTGTGTGTGTGTGGATGGGGAACAGATGACCATAGGTATGTTTTTGATCATGTTTAGATGTGTGCGTGGTGCACGTGCAAGTGTGCAGGTGATGGCTGCCTGAGGAAGACCTGGTTCAATCACACCGGTACGTACAGGCATACAGGCACATAATCACACACACACCAACACACACACACACATTCACTACCATCCCACACACCTCAGCTTGAGCCTGTGTCAGAATGTGCGCAGCTTCCAATGTGAGCCTTGCGGTGGACTGCGTCAGGGCCAGGACCAGGTCTAGCTCCGTGTGCTGTGTGGGGGCACCAGACGGCTCCTCACTGCTTAGTTGAAGCTGAAGCAGAGGCACATGCGGCAACAGGTGCTGCTGCTGCTGCAGGCGCTGCTGTTGCTGGCCTTGCAGCTCTCCCTGCTGCTGCTGATGATGAAGAAGGAGCTGCTCGTGAGAGCCTCGCAACAGCCGCTCCTTGGGTGCGGACTGCGCTCCAGCCTGCTGCTGCTCACCTTGCCACTGCTCTTGACCATCCCAACAGGAGGCCTCCGCCCCTTGCGCAACTTGCTGCTGCTGGGCCTGCTGGGCCTGCTGCTCCTGTACTTGCTCTCCCTGTTGTTGACTCTGCAGCGCGTGCTGCTGAGGTGGTTCCTCCTGCTGCTGCTGATGAGGTTTGTCCTGCTGCTGCTGCTGCTGCTGCTGCTGCACAAGAGGCTGCTTGTCAGAATCTTGTAGCAGCCGCCCATCGAGCGCATACTGCTGGCGAGTCTGCTGCTTTTCCTCCCACTGATGTTGGCCATCCCACCAGGAGGTCTGCGTTTCTTGCGCAAGCCCCAGATGCATTTGCTGCATCTGGTCTTGGAGGTGCTGCTGTGTCTGCGCTTCTTGAGGATGCGGCTCTGGGGGCTGCTGTGCCTGTTGCTGCCTTTGTTTAGGCGCGGCTATGCTGGTTGGGTGAAGGGGCTTTGCACGGGCCTAAGGTGAGAGGGGCACAAATGTTTACACTATGCTGTCTATAGCGTGTGCTGATGCATGCGTGTGTGTGCGCGTGTGCATGTGTGAATTGTGTTGAGTACTTAGTGTAGTTTGGTCACACATTACTTCAGAAGCACATTAACACGCAGAGTCAAATGGCCACATTCCCTGGCACGCAATTAGTATTACAAAAGCAAGCTCACACACACACACACACACACACAAACGAACACACCTGCACCGCCTCGGCAAACGCTGCACCTGCAGCCGCCCCAGAGTACCAGCGCTGCACGTTTGGGTGGTGCGCTGCGTTGCTGGACTGCTGGAGCAGCGCTGCAGGACAGGGCTTCGTGCCCAGGCACTCCGTTTGCCCCTGAAGCGCTGTAGGAACTGCAGCTGCAGTGCCAGTCGCGGGGAACCCCTTTGTAGTAGTGGTAGCAGCAGAGGTGCCAGCAGGAGCAGCTCTCGCTCTACTAGGAGAAGCTGCGTCAGTGCCAGAAATCGTGGTGGCCCCCCTGGCGGTGAGCAGCCGGCCTGGAAGGGGGAGAAGGAGAGGAAGAACGGGGAGAGGGGTGAAAAAGTTGGAATATGTGCAACATATACTTGCACAGGCACACTCAGACAAAGTCTCACACATATTTTCACACACACGTACACACACACACACACACACACACACACACACGTGAACAGCCTCACTTGCTAGCACCCCAGGGCCGTGCTGTGCAGCCACAGTAGCAGTGGCTGCCTGCATTGCTGCTGCATCTTTTGCGTGTGCAGCTTGGGTGGCTTGGGCGTCCAGTTTCCACTGAGGGAGATGACTAGCTAGGTCCGCTGCTGGAGCACTGGCAGGGCGATGCACCCTGTGTAGCATTGCGTGATGGTGTTATAGTACAGTCTGAGTTTGTTAGTACATCGGTCGAGCTCAAACAAACCCTGATGCAGTTCATGTTAGGTGGACTTTTGGTGCAGTCAGCTGTGCTGGTGGGGCAGAAAATTTAAAGGGCCTTTGTTTTGATTGTTCTTGTGCTGCACATTTGTTATCACACTATTGTTGCCCCAGAAACAGGGGTTGGTGTCAGCACAGAAGGCGGTTTGTAGGTGTTTCTGAGCAGTCAGTTGCACTGATGACACGTTTGCGCAAATGTGTAGTGTGCTAAGGAGCATGAGGCAAGATCTCACGTATGGTTTGAAACCAATGGGCTGCAATGTGTGCGAGGTTCGCACGAGTATGTTTTGGTAAAATCAGGAGCTGGGGGATATTTTGAAGTGATTACATGAAGGTGCGCACTGTGTCGAGAGAAAGAATAAAATGTAATAAAAGGCAGCGTCAGGGTTAGGGGCAATATATTTATTTGTACTAAGTTTGATAGTGCACGTGTGCTTTTTGTGCCACACCACCACGCTCATGTGTGCATAATAAAGTGCGAGGCTGCAAAAGTATTTACACGCAAATAGCCAATGCACAGGAACTGAAGGCCCCAGCTTCCTCACACATTCCCACTAATACCAAACTACAACCTGTGCTCAAACTCCACAAACCAAGGGAGGGTGTGTGCAGTAAGCTGTCTCAGTACACAAAAGTCAGTGCCACGTTCAGAGCTTCAAGTTTGACAGAGCCTTCCCCATCATACACGAGCCACTCACAAAAGTTTCCATACACACACACACACACACACACACACACACACACACTCAAACCATGAACACGCACCTGGCACTGAAAGACCCCTCGGCAATCTCAGTGTCTTCTCTTGATGTGCCATTCTCAAGCTTCCACGCTGGGTTCCTGGCATGCGCGCTCACGAGCACGCCGCGCCGTGCCTTGCTGGCATGCTGCCTGGGGCTGGGGGTGGTCTCAGCTGTCACTTGACCAGCTATCGCGGTTTCCTTGCCGTCTTGTTCTAAGCCAGGTTCGAGCTGCACAGCTGTCGTTGGTCGCTCAGCTGTCGATTGCGGCCCAGCACTGTCAGGAGCTTCTGCTTGAATCTCATCACTGTGGCGAGCGACAACGGCCACGACACTGCCAGTGCGGATAAGGACTTCCTGGCTGTCTTTGGCCTTGCTTCCCCCAACACCCTCGCCCTCATTCCTGCCGCTCCCTACACCAGCTCGTAGGGCACCAGCTTTTGAGGCACCACCACTACCACCACCACCACCAGCATCAGCAGGCTCCTGTTCAGATCTGTAATGGCCTGCTTGTGCTGCTGCAGCACCATTCTCTACTTCGACCCATGATGGCACTTTTTGCGATGCTCGTTTTGATGCTGCTGCTGTGATGTTCTCTGCTGTTGCATGTGCGGCAGCTGCTGACTCTGGTGCTTGGAGCTGCTGCCATAAGTAGCTGCTGACACCCTGCAAGGGCATACATGTGTGTGTGTGTCTTTGTTGCTATGTGTGTGCATGTTTGTGTACGTGTACAACTGTATGCAAGTGTATGGACGACTGTGTAAGTAGCTGCTGACACCCTGCAAGGGCACGCGTGTGTGTTGCTACGTGTGTGGGTGCGCATACATGTGCAAATGTATGCAAGTGTGTGCATAGATGTTTGTATCTGTGCATGCGTGTTTGGTATGGCTCAACATATTGAATTCATAGATGTGTGTGTGTGTGTGTTTTTGTGTCGGTTTGAGTGTGTTTGTGCAGGAATGGCATTCAGCTGGATGAATGGCTGCCACGGTGGCGAAAAATCAAAGCTGCACGATGACTAAATATGAATAGGCAAACACTGTTTCAGTTTCATCGCAACCTCAATGCATGCAACAGCATGATATCTTTATAAGGGTCGTAAGTAAGAGCCACAGTGGCAATGCACGTAGGACCACGGACATGGGACATTTGACGACACATGGCAGTGCCGAAAGTTTACACATGATAGTACTGGCATTTAACACAGGACAGTCCTGACATTCTGCACATGACAGTACTGACATTTTACATATGGCGGTACTCATATTTAACACATGACAGTACTGGCATTTAACACATGACAGTCCTGACATTCTACACATGACAGTACTGACATTATTACATATGGCGGTACTAATATTTAACACATGACAGTACTGGCATCTTACATATGGCAGTACTGACATTTCACACATGATAGTACATTCTACACACGACAATACTGGCATCTTACACATGGCAGTACTGGCATTTAACACATGACAGTCCTGACATTCTGCACATGACAGTACTGACATTTTACATATGGCGGTACTAATATTTAACACATGACAGTACTGGCATCTTACATATGGCAGTACTGGCATTTCACACATGATAGTACATTTTACACACGACAATACTGACATCTTACACATGGCAGTACTGGCATCTTACATATGGCAGTGCTAACAATTAACAAATGACAGTACTGACATTCAACACATGACAGAACTGGCATCTTACACATGGCAGTAGTGAAATTTTACACATGATACATGATAGTACATTTTACACACAGCAATACTGACATCTTACACATCTTACACATGGCAGTACTGGCATTCTACCTATGGCATTCTTGATATCACACACATGGCAGCTTTGCACATCCAATGTGGATATTAAGCAGCTTTGCACATCCACCTTGGACACTAAGGAGTTACTACTGCAGGGTGTTGCATGCCACGCAACGACCAAGATGGAGAGGTCCCACAATTCAGCACCGATCACAATGCTACTGCATCAAAGACAGAGTGCTGTCATGCTCACATGCAGTTCCAATCCCAAGGCTACAGCATCAAAGACAGAACGCTGTCATGCTCACATGCAGTTCCAATCACAAGGCTACAGCATCAAAGACAGAGCGCTGTCATGCTCACATGCAGTTCCAATCCCAAGGCTACAGCATCAAAGACAGAATGCTGTCATGCTCATTCAGCACCGATCACAAGGCTACAGCATCAAAGACAGAACGCTGTCATGCTCACGTGCAGTTGACCAGCAATTTCCATGAGACGTTGGATCGAGGCTTGGCTGGCATAGGCTGCAGCGTGCTGCTCATCCCTGCGCGCACCCTCACTCTCTGCCTCGGCTGTGGCTTGTGACAGTTGCTTCTTGACAGCCTGTACGTGGGAATAGAAGGAGACGTCAGTGTGTGCATCCACCTCCATGCTTCGTTTGTCATTGTTGTGGTTCTTAGACAGTGCGATGTATGCATGTGAACCCAACTTGTACATACATCCACCCAAATTTGTCCGTCATTTCTTTTCCCTAAAAAGTCTGTGGATTTGAAACGAATTGCATGTGTCTGTGTGTGTGCGTGTGTGTGTGTGTGCGCCTGACTTGTACACACGCCCACCCGGTTTGTCTTGCTGCTGCACTTGACACTTGACAGCCAGTAAGGCAGCAAAGGAGGCAGATGTTTGTGTGCTTGCGTGTCACTCTCCTCCTACGTCAGCTGTGGCCTATGACAGCCGCACCTACACCTACACCTACACACACATACACACACACCTTGAGCTGCTGCACCACCTCCGCATGCTTGGCATGCTCCACATGCTGCGCTTCCAGCCTGCTCTTTGTCTCTGACAGAACGGTGGTGAGTTCCACCAGCAACTTCTCCTCCCCAGCAACCCCCCCCTCCTCCCTGAATTAGGCGGTGTGTGTGTGCATATACGTAAATGTGTGTGTGTGTGTGTATGTGTGTGTGTGTGTGTGTGTGAAGTCAGGCGTTAGGCAGAAGCAGCAAGTTGTGAGAATGAAAGCAAATCAGTGTTCTCCCCTTTGACTCAATATGTTAGGGCATTGTGATTAGGGTAGTGTGGCAAGACGCACGTGCTGAGTGCTGAGCATAGTGTGCATGGTGTATGTGTGTATATGTATATGTGCGTATGTCATGCGTGCGGTTATGTGTGCACGTGTGCACCGAATGCAAGGTGTGTGGCTGAGGCTGGTACAGGAATTGACCAATTCCAGATGTAGTGCCAGAAGGGTATGCTGGATGTGAAAGGAAGTTCCTAGACTGAATGCCATACACAGCGCACGTATACACAGATCATACCCTGGGTGTGTGGTACAGACAATGACTTTGTTCCTGCTTACGCACAAGAGCACACAAGAAGGCCTCGCATGTTGCTGATTTGCAACAGGCTTTGAGTGCCTCAAAATAGCAGGGCATCAGCCGTTTATCTGCAAGCTGCGGCAGCAATGAAATATTCGAATAAAGGACGTCCCCTGAACACTCCATACAAACGCACACACGCACGCACACTCTGACATACACACACATACACACACACACAATCTCACATACACGCACGCAAACTCTCACATACACACACATGCGTCCCTTTCTTACCCTCCCCCGGGGCCACAAACAGACACAAAAATCGGTGACAATGCCTCGTGCCTCACTCCGCACCTGACCGCCTCTTGCCTTCCTTCAACTACCCCTAGGCCCCCTTTTTGGGCCTGTTTAACCGCCCCTGCAGATGCAGGCCTCCTCACGTCACCACTGCACTTGGCCAGGAGTTGTTCAGCAGCAGCACAGATGCGCCTGCGTGGCAGTTGCGTCCAGAAGGATGTATAATATTAACAACATTTCCTCTAAAGCACCCTTCTAAAAACAAACATGAATGCATGCATGCAGAAAAGGTAAAGGCTGTGTTACGTTCGTGGGAGCGGTGTTCAAGTGCACGTGTGTGCGTGCGTGTGTGTGCGTGCTTGCGTGTATGTGTGTGTGTGTGTGCGTGCGTGCTTGCGTGCGTGTGTGTGTGTGTGCGTGCATGTGTGTGCGTGTATGCCTGTGCTATTGTTATGTTATGCCAAAGTCAAATGTACATGCAAGGACAAGCAAGGAGCGCGTAGGTGAAGAGGCTGGTGGATGCCAAAAAAAGGTTGCCTTATCTGCACCCTTATCTGTTCGACATGACTCAAAAACCAGTCGGGATGGATGGTGAAGTTCCAGGGTCCCCAGCTTATGTGTGTACATACATGCATGTGTGTGCTAACCACAATGAACTCACCTGCGACGCTCGCGGGTGGCAGGGTCCTCTGAGGGTGCCCTGCTTGCGCTGGCAGGCCTCCTGTGAACAATCGAAGTGGTACAGAATGCACTTTGAAGTGTGTGTGTTGTGTGTGTGTGAATGGGATGAGATGGGATGAGATGCGCACTTTGTAGTGTGGCATTATGGTGAAGTAGGATCAATGGGCGAAATTGTGGTGAAATAGGTCTCAAATTACTGGGATCTGTCTTTCTTTCTGGGCTTCCTGCCATGTGTACTTGTTTGGGTGGTGCTGAAGCCGTTTGCCATATGCACGCATTACTAGTGTGTGATGCACATATGCATAACACGAATGTAGGGCTGGAGTGTGGGTTAGGATGGGCAAGATGGTGCACAGGCTGAGATGACGAGCAATGCAAGATGATGCACAGGCTGAGATGAGATGAGATGAGATGAGATGATATGACGGGCAATGCAAGATGATGCACAGGCTGAGATGACGAGCAAGCAAAGTTGAGGGGGGAACTGGTATCGGTGAACAAGCTGGGAATACTCATTATGTTGGAAAGAATCAAGAATCTGGCCTGCTAGAGAAACTTGCAACGTCGTCAGGGCTGAAATTTTTATAGACCTCAATGATTGCTTCCTGGACTTGCCTGTCAGAAGATCCTGTCTTTGCTCGAATGAAACCACCATGATGGGGCCTTGCTTGTGGGTTGTCTGCAGCATCACCCTATGTTTCATTGTTGTGATGCAAGAGGGCATGTGGGAGGTTAAGGTGTGCCAAGTTTGCAAATGTGTGCGTTCAAGGTGTGAGTTTGAGTGTGTTTGCGTTTGTGTTTACGTGTGTGTCTATGTGTGTGTGTGTGTGTGTGTGTCTGTGTGTGTGCCCATGATTCATGATGGTAAAGACAGTAAAACATCACCATTCACCTACCAAGCGCAACCCATACTACAACAAGCAAAGTTCATGTAGAAGGAAAGCCGTAGTATTAGGGACCACATCAGGCCCCATTGAGCCCCTGACCAGCAGACCCTTTGACTGCTGGAAGATTTGCGATAAGTGAAGGTCTCAAGTGACCTTTCTGAGGGTGTGCACATTTTGAGATTACAGTTACACCTCCGACTGAATCACACAAGATATAGCACATCCGACTGCATGCAACGCGCACCTGTTCGTCCTCACTGTTTTGCTCTGCCCCTCCACCAAACTGCTGTAGGTAGCGAGGTGCCTATGACAAGTTAAGACGAGTTTGTGTGTGTGTTGTGTGTGTGTGTTGTGTGTATGGTAGCCCATGGCAAGCAAAAACAATATTTTGTGCGTACGTGTGCATATGTGCGTGTGAGTTTACCCACTTGTGGTTATGTGTAGGCGTAGCAGGGCTACCATCTTTCTATCATGCAAAGCACCGGCCACAGTTGGAGGTCAGACGAGCAAGTTCATCTATGTATACCACTCGCTAAAAAACGCCAAACCTTTGGTTTTCAACAAAATCATATAAAAAAACTGGTTGAAGTAGAACAAAAAGAGTAGCCTGAGCATTGGTTAGATGACAACCATGCAACACAAATGCTTAAGCACACTGCTGAAGTAGAATAAAATACATATTAAAACTGGTTGAGGTAGAACAAAAGCAGCCTGAGCTGTGGTTAGATGATGGCCATGCAACGCAAATGCTTGAGCACACTGCTTAAAAGTCACCTGAGCAAGATTGGCCTTGCGCGGATCTCGTTTGGGGGATGTAGGCTTTGCGTGCTCTGGCTTGACGACTTTCTGTTGTCGTGCCTGTGCGTCTGCCCCCGCTTTTGTCGCGGCTGCAACTGCATCCTGGTGTGCTGAGGCAACCTGAAGCATGGAGGCAAAGGAAAGAGGAGGAAATGGGACAGGCTTGCGTTTTTGCAATCGGCTGCCTTGCATTGCATGATGGCTGCAATTCCGCCCAGGGTTTGTGGCGAGAACGTTTTGCACGCACGCATACACACACACACACTCTCACACATGCAGGCACGAAGGCGGTCAGGAACAGAAGTAAAGAGTGGTTGTTGCAAAGCAGGTTGGTTCTGGAGGGACAGATGAAAGATGTGTGGGGGCATCTGCATTCGCCTGTGCACATACTTAGAACACGCAACACATTTCATTTGAGCAATAGGTCACCTTTTACATTGTGATCCCACCTAAAAAGAAGCTCTGCTGATAGACACACACGCACACACATGAACCGACCCACACACATGCACACACATGCACACACATGTGCACACATGCACGTACACAGCACCGCACCTGCTGCGCTTTCTCTTGAGCCGCCTTTGCAGCAGCAATTGCGGCGGCTGTGGTCTTCTGCGCTTTCTGCAGCTCCTCTTCTAGTGCATCTCTCTCTGCTGCCGCGTACGCAGCTGCTTCTGCTGCTGCGTCAGCTTCAAGCTTGTGTGCGATGATTCGTTGGTTGACGCACTCCTCACTGACCTGCACCGTCACGATTGCAGCGGCACAAAGATCACGTGGCAGGCAAAGACGTACGTCATCTCACATGTTTACATTCCTGCATTTCTCAACTGTGCAGATCGCATCTTCGATTGGACTTAGCTAGTGAAGAGAAGGCATGCATGTGTAAGGAGGAGCATGAACATACGCGCCCAGGGTTGGCCAAAACCATATATATGGTGTACATACCGTTGTTTTGGCAGGGAAATCACCAAATACCATAGAGGATTGTAATCATCCCGCACCCCTCCAAAAAAGAAATATTTTTACCCTGTCCGCACCAATCCGCACCCCTCTCAATATATATAGTTTAGTGCTTGCCGCACCAATCCGCAGGGGCAAAATGCCCTCAGAGCTGCACCAAGAGACTAGAAAGGCACCAAGAAACTCATAGGTGCAACATTGTTGTGGTCCAAGAGCACAGAGAAATCAAATGAGTCTATCTTTCCTAACTCAATTGAGTTGAAAGCCCTCAACAAGTTGCAGACTTGCAAGCCCTCATCTACCCCAACCCTCCCGCTGGCTTCCTCGTTCTCCTCACTGCCCCCCTCCTCAATTCCCTCCTCCTTACACCCTCAAGCTGCTTGGCGGTTGGGGGGCCTTGCAGAAGCCATCCCTGTCTGGACACGCCCCAATGGGGCTCTCGGGGGCTCTTTCCCACTCATGACCCCTCAAAAGCTCAAATTAAATTTAACTGCAGTACTCTGTACCCCCTCAAATATTTATTTATTTTAGGGAGGTGAGTTGGCCGCACCCCCCAAAAACAATATTTTTACGGCGTGATGTAATGTTCACATGGTATACGGTGTAAATATGCGGTTCTGGCCAACTCTACACAAGCCTGCATGCGTCTACACTGGCAAAAACAGCAATCACTGCTCAAGGCGCAGCAGCTCTCTTAAAGAAGGGCGACAGATAGAAACAGAAAAGGTATGCACAGTAACATTCCTTGTACCTCTTTCAGGGTGCAATACATACATACATTCCTCGTACCTCTTTCAGGGCGCAAATTAGACATATGATCACTGAGAGACACAACTTAGCATGCAGCATGATCTTCAAAGCCATCAGCGAGACAGGCTCCCTAGGATCCTGCTTTGTCTGCATGGATATAGGTAGCAGCGAACGGCTAGCTACGCAAAATCTTCAGATTTCCAATACAACTGAAACCAGGACTATACCAAAGTGGCTCTTTCCACCCTGCTTCTCAGACAAAAATAGGTTTACCTCCAGCCGTCCAGATGCTGTACTGGTTGCTCCCATCTTCGCGAAAACAAAAAAGCAACAGACTAGCAATGAAAGGGGGTGGGTTCTTAGGAGTAGCAGGGGGCAACTGAGGGAGACCAGGAGCACCTCAGCAGCACCGCCAGCCATTAGCAGATCCACCTTCCCCAGACAGCACTGACCCAAAGATCTCAGCATTCTTTTAATGCAACATTCACATCATCGAGGTCAAGTACTGTGAGGACACTGGACCGCAGAACCAGCTGAGCGCCGCACAGGAACAGTAGAAAAGCCTCTGCTCCACCCTTCAAGGAGCCTCCATTACCTTCCACACCATCCTTTTGAGAGTGGGTGGCACCATCTACAACACTCACACTGTGAAGCCTTTCAAGGAGCTGGGTCTTGATTATCAAAGAGTTAAGAAACTTGCTTTCACGCTTTGTTTTTATTCTGTCAATTACACTGCCAAACTTATCCATACCAGACGTGCCCTTTTCCAGCACTATTATCAGCTCTCATCAGGAGACGGTTTCAGGTCAAAGCCTGCATCCCTCCTAATCCCCATTGATCTTTATCTTTTCTTTTGGTGGAGGAGTTTTACGGTACCCGGTATTGAAGTGGCTCCTTTTCCTTATTAATATGGGGATTGGTTTTCACTGCCTGCGTAGTTTTTCCTTTTTCCTTTTCTCCTATTTATTCCAAGGGTGCACCATGCAGTAGCAGCACGCCCAAGCCTTTGCTGCTCACTCACAATTAAATACCCAACACACAAGCAAAGGACAGGAAGAATCAGGCACCCGTTTTGTACCTCTTTTAAAGTGCGCCCTGCAGCAGTGACAAGGGTCCATCCCTCTCCCAGCTGCTGCTCACTCACAGCCTCTGTGCTGCTGCCGTCCCCCAGGCTCGCTCTTGCTTGCCGCAAGCGGCTCTGCAGAGACTCCAGCTGCTCGTAGGTGGTGCGCTGCACATGCATACACATGTGTGCATTGAGTGTGTGTACGTGTGTGAGTAAGCGTGTGTGTCTGAAAGTGTGTGAGTGAGTGAGTGTGAGTGTGTGAGTGTGTGAGTCTGAGTGGAATGTGCGTGTGTGTATGCGGGCGGGCACACACCTGTACGTAAATAGAAATATGAGTATGCATGTGTTTGTGGCACTGCAATGTAACACTGCTGCTTGTAGGTGGCACACTGCACACACACACATATACACATACACATGTTATATAGCATGCATGTGAGTGTGTGTTGGTGTGTATATGTGTATCTGGTGCTGCCAGAATTTTGGTTGCTCACAGGAGGCGTGCTGCGCACATATAATAGTGAATGCGTATGTGCGCATTAAAAATGCAGGAGCTTCATCATAAGGTGGTGGGTGTTTTTTGTTTAGTACGCAGACCTTGACATCTAAGTATGAAGTGCATAGATAGAGCAATGAGCAGATGCGTGCATTGAAACAAACCTAACCTTTGCCACAACAGGCAAGAGAAAATGCAATGAGGCCTTTCAACACGCAAAACTGTTGTGACTCCCCAGGCTTGCACACATACTATTCGAATAATAGCATCGAAACAGCCATTTCTACCTACCTGCCTGCATGAGCTGTCATTTTCCCAGCCACATAAAATATCTTAAACAGGAAAAGCAACTAGATAATCGCAATTTAAGGTCACTTACAGGAAAGCCTTTGATGTTTCATGTCCATCATCACCATCGTTTCAGGCTTGATCATAAATTTTCCTTCAGGGGCCACATGCAGACAAGCCCTCTCAGCTCATGTTCCATCGGCATCAACATCATCATAAGCTTTATTGTTTAGCATCTTGATAGCCAATTTTGATGGTAATCGTCAAGTTCAGCATTTTCAGTATTGATGATCATAAGTAGCGTTAAGGAGGCACTCACAGGCAGACCCTCCCGCTTCACGTCTTCAACACACAAGTGGCTCAGATCAATCACAAGGTCAAGGCCGGTGATCAAGCGGATCACTGCGGTGCTGCCGACCGAACGTGGCAGTGAGCCTAGCAGGCCTTTGCGGAGGACGACCTGCAAAAAGGTGAGGAGATAATTGTAGTCGGACTTTTTGACTTCCGAGTTGGAAAGTAGTCAATGAAATGATCAGGTAATTCCAGGTACATGTTTTGATGGGTTCGTTTGAATATTGTGTGCTGCAATGGTCCTGGCAGTGTAGAAAATAGCATTTAGTATAGCAGGCCCTTACAGAGGACGACATTGGGGCAGGGAGAGGAGAAGAACTAGTTAGCCACTACTCGTTAAAAACAATGGTTCGTCACTCATTGACTAGGGCAAGAGCCAGTGACTACGATTTGTGGATGCGCGGGAATATAGGCTTTCCGTTAAGGGATTAAGGTGCTGAGAGGTTTTCAAAGGGAGTGTGCAAGAAATTTTATAACGTATCTATGGTTGCAGCAGCCGTAATGATTTGGGAAATGAATACGCGCGTCCGACTTGGAAGAATAGGTAACACACTCTCAGAGAGAGAGAGAGATAGAGAGAGAGAGAGAGAGAGAGAGAGAGAGAGAGAGAAAGAGAGAGAGAGAGATAGATAGATAGAGGGAGAGAGAGAGAGAGAGAGAGAGAGAGAGAGAGAGAGAAAGAAAGAGAGAGAGAGGAAGAGATAGAGACAGAGAGAGAGAGAGAGAGAGGAAGAGATAGAGAGAGAGAGACACAAAGATATCAACTACCTTTCCTTTCCGCTGCATTCTTCTTACATTCAAGCTCAATAATCCTGCCCTCCATAATTCCACATACCCTTGCACTTGCCTTGGCAAATGCATGAGCATTCATAGCACCCCTGCTGACTTTCATGCTCCCCTTTCCGCCCGATTTTGCCTCCTCTTCTGCCAACGACACAACGTACGTCTCTGCGACACACTCTTGGCGCAGGCGCAGGGCTTGCTCTGAGTTGAGCTTCAAAGAGCACGCATCTGCAAGAGCAATGCGTTTGGCAATGAGAGGTGCTTTAAGGAGGGTATGCAAGGGTCATGTCAAACTCAGGAGCTATATGAGGGTCATGTCAAAGTTAGGAGCTTTGTAAGAGGGGTTTGAGGTTTATGGAAAGGTTTTAAACACAGGAAACACACACAGCAATTGATCACGCAGGCACATAATGGTGCACATTTATTTCTACCTAGCAAGTGCATTTCTCTTCCGAGATTTCCCCTTGCGTAGTGAAGTACCTACAGGTATGTACTTAGCGTTTCATAGCTGCGTCTCATACTTTGCACAAAAGAATCTTGCAATGGTTCCATAAAGAAATTCAAAGTGCTCTCGCTGAAACTGGTAATAGAACGCAGAGATGCGCATCGCCGCCCCCTCAGTAGCTACTGCACAAGAAGCCCAGAGTGCGCACACACACTCACTTGTAAGTTGCTGAAACTGCTGGGCTGTCAGCACGCCGCTCCCATCAGTGTCTGCCATTTTAAACTGCTCTTCTAGGTGCCGGCGCCCAGCATTTTGACAGGACTGTATGTAGCACAGGGTACCCAGTGGGCGAGATGAGGTAGGAAACAGGTGAGATAGACAAGAAGCCGCACAATGATATGAGAGCCTGTGAGAAAATGAGCTGCATGTAGGAAACGAGGTGCATGATCAGATCAGCTGCATGATCAAAAGGAGGTGCACGAGCGGATCAAGCTGCATGACAATAAGAGAATAAGAAACAAGCTGCATGCATGAAACGAGGTGCTAGAGACAACGAGCTGCACAAAGACGAGAGCATGATGAGGTGGGCCTTTTGAAATATGAAACAGCATGACACTATTGATTGACGGGAAGAAAAAAACAGGAAGCATGATGCCAAGCCCAGCACCTGTTTGTGAATCAATGCGCAACTACGCATGCTCATGCACTCATGCACATTACAAAGTCCCACATTCTGCATATTTTGCAGCACACCATTGGCGTCCTATCCACGTCAGTACTCTCAGCTTACAAGTGCAACACATGCTCTCGCTCATGGCTGTACAACCATGCAGCAGAAACATAAGCCTATATCCTCCCCCCCAAACACACACCCACACACGAGCGCATGTCCACACTGCTCAAAGACACAGGCCTGTATAAACACACACAACCATGTACACAAGCATGCCCACACTTCTTACAAACATAGGCTTATAGGTGCATCAAGGTACATACACACACATAGGATCACACCTGCGACCATATACATACACACACATACGATCACACCTGTGACCATATACATACACACACATACGATCACACCTGCAACCATATACATACACACACACCTGCGACCATATACATACATACACATAGGATCACACCTGCGACCATGCGTTCATAGCACAGTGAAGGACGCCATCCATGTCAACCATGCCTGCATGAGCTTTGCTGCGAGCTGCGGGATCAGGACGTAGATCATAGGCCTGTAAGCGTTGAATGAGCATCGTGTAAGGATGTGAGCCCGTCCGTCTTATTAAATCCTTTGTCTCATGCAAGCATGTTTTAAATGTGCGGAATACAGCTTAAGCAAAAGGGACTTTTATTGTAGTGCGTACGTGTGCATTATGCACAACCAACACCAAAACAGCACTAGCATGCACGCGTGTCCATACGCAAGCGCATACTCTCGCACAATTTCTCAAAGGGTGCTCTCTTTACAAGCATCTCAGAGTGCTTTTTTTTGTAGGTCTGAGCGACTCACTATTCTAGGCAATACACTTGAGCAGACTCAATGCACACACCTTTTAGGCAGACAGGTGTGTACCAACAAACAGGAAGGTGCATAGTATGCTCATAACAATAAAGAACATGATTCAAACTTTAATACTTGTTGGCTTGCAAGCGTTTCAGTTGCCACAAATCTTTGCCATTACGATAGCACACAAGTCATTGCTATTACAATTTAAGTTTCAAGTCCACCTCATGCTCTGACCAAACAAGACTGCTCTGCGCTCTGCGTTCTGCGCTCTCAGCTTTCTCACAGCTTTTCATAACAGGTATGCTGCTCTGCAGGCACACAGTAAGAATTTGAAGCATGCCACACTTGCTGCAAACGTCCAGTGGTCACAAAGTGACATTGTTCATACAATAAGACAGATGGAGACTTTAACAGGTGTGACCCCAAGTCCTACAGCACTCCTGTGCGGCCTAGGCTTTGGCTCCATCAGCACCTGTGGCAGTACCCAGTATAAGCAATGCTCGAACAACTCGCACACAGAGAGGCTCAACACACAGACACCACGCACCCCTTGCACAGCGGCCTTGGCCGTGGCATGATTTGCGGCTAGGGTGAGCACGGAGACCACAGCAGGCCGCCAGCATGCCGAGGACACCCAAGACACTGCACGTGGTGCAAAGAAGGGCGTGTTGTTCAGTCTAATGAGCAGGCTTTGTGAGTGAGTGGATGTGTATGCATGTGTGTGTGTGTGTGTGTGTGTGAGGAGAAGCTTTAACAGGCTGCCATCGTGCAGGGGACACTGGAGGTGGCCCAGATCTGCAACCTGTTGCTGTTAACCTGCCTGTTGTGCACCATGCACGGAGGGGTGGTGGTTACAGACACAAGGAAAGGAGGTGGTATACTTACTTTGAGTGCTGAGACTGGTTTACTGGACACAGAACATGGGACCCACTTCTCATGACAGAAGGAATTTCAGTCAACCCTACCTGCACCCATGTCTACGTTCACAACAGCTGGCAGTCCAGGAGGAGGAGGGGCGCGCATGATTCCTTCCATTGCCCGCATCACAGTCAGCCCTGCAAGTTTGTGCGTGCATGAGTGAGTGAGCATACCAGTGTGTTGCGCGCAATCAAATTGGCCCTGTGAAGACAAACCAGCAAGCTTCCTGTGTGAGATGCACTCACTTGCTGGCTTGCATGCCTTGTATGCTTTGGCTTAACACACCCTTCCCAAAATTAAACTCAAATTAAGGTGATGAGTATGTGTGTAGGCGTCTCAGTATCCACAGTATGGTGCGTGCTCAGTGTTGGCCAGAACCGTATTTATATACACCGTATATGACCGCATATTTGGCAATTCTCCCGCCAAAAATGACATGTAAATACACCGTATATACATGGTTATGGCCAACCCTACGCATGCTCCTCACTCAGGCGCATTTGATTCACGTTATGCTTTGCATAGGTCAGTGCCCCTATGATCCTTACGATCCCTACGCCCCCTATGACCCTTAAAGGTATGGCACATGCTCCTATTGCAGGCTCATTCTCTCCACGTAATCCTCACATAATCCTCTGTTAGGGATGCAGCAGCGTGCGCGACCGTGCTCATTGAGCTGTCAGCCACCTTACATATCACATATCACACACATCCACCCCTGAAAGCCTGTACCAAACATTGCCACCATACAACTAACATGCTATTCACAGTACAGCTACCCTCGCTTTGACCAGAAGCGCGCAGAACACCAGGCTGGCAAATGCGTAGGCTGATTAGCATGAGGGCTGCATGACACTATTAGATGCAAATGTGAGCATGCGGTGGTTCCAGTAAGTACACACAAAGGTTCACCTTCGTCAGAAATGGTGGGTGTGCGTAGGCCCAGGCAGCTTAGCATGAGGGCGCAGCGGTGGCTGCGTGAAGCGTTGGCCTTGAGGCTTTGCAGCAGCGCAGCTATGTGCTGCTCTGCTTCTGCTGCTGTGTTGCATCTGCATGATGTACGGGCAGCAGCGGCAGGGTTTGCACACAAATGGGTAGGGTTGCTCAGAGAGCTCTGTGTTGCATCTGCATGATGTACGGGCAGCAGCGGCAGGGTTTGCACACAGATGGGTAGGGCTGCTCAGAGAGCTCCGCAGAGCCTGAGCCCTGCTTCACCTCTGTAACTGAGCGGCTTTGTGCAGATCAGAATAGGTTGTGATGTTGCAAGTTTCGTGTCGGGCTTAAAGGAGGGAAGTGTCTGTGTTGGCAGAGGACAGCAGTAATGTATGTGGTAGCTATGGACAGGATCAGGCGCAACAAGGATGTGTAAGTTACAAGCACCCAATAACACCTCACACACTGTCTGTGACAGCCACAGGGAATATGAGGCAAGGAGGCTTACGGGGTTTCCGTGTTTTATCTAACAATTTTGAGACGCAGTTTGATGTACAGCATCAGACAGCTTGTGGCGTGGAGGCTTTAGGCAAGGGCGGTCAGAAGCATCAATGATGCAATTGCTTACCAGCAACATGTAGCACACTAGCAACTAGTATCCGGCAACTGTAACAGACTAGCAATTAGTATCCAGCGATATGAAACACACTAGCAACCCAACAACATGTAACACACTAGCAATTAGTACCCAACATGCAAATACACACCGCTTGAGGTAGCTGCGGTAGACAGTAGCATGGAGGGTTTGACGAGGAAGGCCAGATGCATCTGCCCATTCGTCCTCCCTTTCCTTTTCACTGTACAGCTCTCTTATACGTCTGCAGGGGGGATCGTGTGAAATAGGTGGATCGTGTAAAATAGGTGGATTGTGTAAAGCAGGTGGATCGAATAAAGGTGGGGGATAGTGTGAAGTGGGTGGAATGAAAAATACAGGAGCCTTGCTACCCTGCTGACTGCAGGCTCGCATAAAATAACACATGGCAATCATGCAACCAGGCCGTCATCATTGCCAACACCACGGCTTAATAAGGAGCCATGCCACATTCAACACCTTTCTACAACTTCAGTGTGAGACCTTACAAGGTACACACGCTGGCCGAATCCAGATCATGTATTTCGAAGCACACATGACTGAAATGTACTTTCTGAAATGCATGCCTGAGTGCATCAGGCAGTGGGAAGCATTTGTATTTGCACCTCTGTTGAAATCAAATCATGCGTTTCGAAACTCTAACCCAAACGTGACCTAGCCCAACAGCACAGTGCAATGTGAGCCCCACATACCATACCTGAGTAACACAGGCAGTGATAAGTGGTCCTGCAGTGGAGCCTTGATCAGCCTTATCCAAGGGGGGGGCACTGACTCATCCACACAGCCCTCCTCAGCCTCAATGCGTGGCTGGAGGTCTTCGTTGCCTTCTTCCTTGGGTTCAAACCTTGAAGGAAAGGGAATAATAGCAAGGAACATGAAATCCACAAGGGGTTAAAAGTATTGACGGAAAACGAAGCAGCCGCCCTTCCTTCACAGTTTAAACATAATTTGGAGGGGCAAGATTGGAAGGTAGAATCACAAAATCAACGGTAGGTTTGAAAGTCTTGGTAAAACAGCTTGATCACATAAGATGAGGTCATTTTCATTCATCCTCAATTTCTTGCCTCTGGTATCTAATTTGTGTATCATGTTTGTGTGTTTAGAGTTGATGAAGATGTACAAGGTCAAGCTAGTAACATTCCCCCACAAACCTTGTCTACATTGGAAACAGGTTAAGGGAGTTTCTTAAGACCCCCTTCAGCCCTAAGCTAGAGCTTATGTTTCTTGCAGCGTACAGGTTTTGTGCTTTTGAGGCACCTTTCAAGAGAACGGCTTTGTACAGGCAGTTTGCATGAAGCTTTACACTATTTGGTAAATGCTACACTGCAACATACTAGGTGCATGTGTGCAACCTTTCTATGACTGTGCAGGACGTGCGCTGCTACTAAGAGACAGGTGAGGGGTCATGCGATGCTACTAAGTGGCAGGTGAGGGGATTGTGTTCTCCTACTGAAAAGCAGGAGAAAGGCAGTGCGCTGCTCCTGAGAAGCAGGTGAGATGCTGCGCGCTGCTGCTAGCAGGCAGGTCAGGAATTGTGCTCTCTTACCGAGATACAGGAGAGGGAAAGGTGAAAAAACTGAGTCCTGTGGGTTGCCCAAATAGCTTGTATCCCTTAGGTAGCATGTATTGCTTCTGGAACTGCCGTACACATTTTCACACTGGTGTTAATAAACTATACCATAACGGAGGAAACTACACCAGTAGTAGGGCGTGCACAAACACAAACACACGCACACATACAAACAGACCACACGAACACACACTAACCATACTGCACCATATTAAATAGGTCTAGAATTTGCGATAAATAAGCCCCAAGGCGAGCAATGCGAGGGGGGCAACACCCAATTATTACATGCAATGTGTTCCTATGCAAGGTCGTTTGCCTTGTTCCTGATCAAGCAGGGCCTTTACATTTAATTACAAAATTAAAAGCAAAAAGAAAGGCGCGCTGAAAGGCGGAAAAACAGGGTAAAGCGTTTTTGGAGCAAAAGTTCCGTTTGGAAGTTGTCTCAATAATAAGGAATTAACTTAATCTGCACCAAAGCGAACCTCGCAAGACGCTTTTATTTCAATTGTTTTAATAGGTCGCAACATAACGCGAGGAGGTCGAAAACTTTAGCGGAGGTCAAAAATAATAGCGATACGCGGTGATACAAGTATACAGTACAGTATGCATAAAACAATAAAATAATAGCAATATGCGGTGATACAAGTATACAGTACGGTATGCACAAAACAATAAAATAATAGCGATACGCGGTGATACAAGTATACAATACGGATACATCACAAAACAATACGCGGTTATACAAGTACGGTACAGTATGCACAAAACAATACGCGGTTATACACGTAAAGTACGGTATGCACAAAACAATACATGTGCACCCACTTGGGAAGCTCGGCTGGAATCTTTTTCCTCAGCTCTGTGATGGTCAATGCCGCCCCATGCCGGCGTGCTGATTCCATGATTGCTTTACCGACACCCCATTCTCCCTCCCTGCGTGTTCGTGCGTAAAGGGAGTGCCAAAGCAGTGGGACACTTGTCACAGTCATTAGAAAGCATCATTAGACACAGGGGTGCAGCTGGTGCAGGTGGTGAAGTGCTGCGCCTCTGCCTGGATTGCATTGTTTTACAGGTATATACATGAATGCACATACATACATACATAATGCACACAAACGGCTTGACCAGTAGTTCCTTATAAGCCACGTTTATTCCTGGCAACTTATGGTTTTGACAAGCATGCCTGCAATCTATTATGGCATTTCTCTGTGCTTGTACCTTGCTACATCTAGGAGCAAGATGCAGGTCCAGTGAGGCTGCATTGTGGCACAGCCACAAGCACCGTAAATGTGTGGTTCTATAATTTCAATAAGCCATGTTGTCATGGTTACAACACAAGGTTATCCGAACCTTTGAAACACTGCATCTGACTTGACGCTAGCCAATCTTGCAGAGCCTTTTTCTAATTTGTGCCATGTGACCGAAAATCAAGCAGCCACGGTCGTAACTGACACCAGACCACCTACTAAGCAGCAACCTAGCATTAATGGGTCACATAGTACCCTGTAAACGCCATGTGCCTACTCTACTGCAATACGGTACACAATACCTTGTTCAAGAGGTGTGCCAGGCATCACACGCAAACAAACACAAGGTTACACAGCACGGTGAGCCAACACAAGGTTACACAGCACGGTAAGCTAACACAAGGTTACACAGCACGGTAAGCTAACACAAGGTTACACAGCACAGTGAGCTAAATCTAGAAGGGTGCCAAAAGTATATTCACACACATGCACCCGATGCACAGATCCTTTTGACAGCTCATCAGAGCTCTTTTCACACAGCGTGCCAGGCACCAGCAACTACAGTTTGACCAGGGCCATGAGGACACACATTGCGATTATTTCTGGAAATGCTCTGCCAAACTTCCGAGTGCATCTGTGTACCTTTGAATGCTTACCTGCCGGCCCTACTCACAAAATGTTATTTTCCCCACTACAAACATGAAACCGTTTCCAGTAATTCACAAGAGCTCTTTATCAAAAACATCGCGCCAGCCAGGCAATATGGTACGCTCCCCTCTGCAAATGCTTCACCATTTCTAATCATTCACAAGCGGTCTTCTTCGAACAATGCACCGGGCACGCATTTCAAGGCACATGTCGCAGCCCATCTGCGCTTTCAAACAAGCGTGAACCCATTTATAAGCACTCACAAGAGCTCTTCTTCAAACATTGCGCCAGGCACGCATTTGGAGGCGCACACCGCAGCCCACTCGTTCAAACTGTACTGGCCTTCGACTGTCAGCAACTCCACTGTTTCTGCCTGGAGGGGTACACACATTTGAACATAGTTGTGTACATTGGGGTAAATGTGTGTATGTGTGCACCTGTGTACTTGTGTTTATGAACGCCACTTATATCACTGCTTGCTATTTGTCGAAGTGCAAAGCACCAGGAGTGTATGAGCTTGTCCATTGTTTGTTTGAAATGCTCCTGCAATGTTAGCACTGACAGCTAGCATAACGTCTATAAAATTAATGTTTTCACGCTCAATTCTGGAGTGAGGAACTCGTCAGCACTCACCAGCACCTCCGCGACGTCCTCTTTGGCTTTAATCTCAACGTCTCTGTGTGGATGTACATTGTGTGCAAATGTACTAGAGCCCAGGCTGATGGATTGTGCACATGTATGCGTCTACATCCTCTAGCTCATTCTTTTCAGCTTTGATCTCCAGTTTTTTATGTGAGTGCATGTTGTTTGTGAATGTGTGTAAGCGCGCTTTCGGACTGTGCAGGTGCAGGCATCAACATATATCCGCAACCAATTATAAATTAAAGTTACATGTTCAGTTTGTTAGTTTGGCAACAAAGGTTCAATAAAGTGCGTGGAAGTTTGCAAAGGTTTGAAATGGCACAAACCCCACAATAAACAAAACTGATAAACAACATAACTGTCAGTGTAAGCATGTTGCGCACCTTCTGGAAAACGAAAGATCCAGCATGCTTAGCTGCTCGGCTAGGCGCACGTGCAGCAGCGCTGCCTCCTCCTCTTTTATGCGAATGGTGGTGCGTGTGCCATCAATGATGCGAGACAGATCCTCATTCCTCTCTGCAAGCTCCTTGCAGGCAGCCTGTGTGAGTGTAAGTGGGTGAATGTGCTCATGGTGGCAAAAACTAGTGAAGTGGGTGAATGTGCTCTTGATGGCCAAATTCAGCCCATCCTTCCTCCTGCAAGCTCCTTGCAAGCAGCCTGTGTATATGTGTGTATGTGTGAAAGCATGCCTTTGCTACTCTAGATTTGCTTCTCATTCCCCTCTGCATCTCCTTGCAGACAGCCTATGCGTGTACGTGCGTGCACGTGTGTAGATGTGCATGTGGATGAATTGCTCTTCATGAAATATTACTTAAGTTCTTAATATCTGCTGTGCACACCTCTATCAATATTTGAAATTTACCCGTTTTTAATCTCAAAGCACACATATCTGACAAGAACCTTATTAAGCCTGTCTCTAAGGATATACCTGGATTTGCTCCCCTCGCGCTTGCTTCAGCTGCACCAGCTCCTCTTTGAGAGAGTTTACGTCCAATTGCAGCTTGTCGTTCAACAGGACCTTGCCCTGTGGAAAGAAACAGCCTTGGTGTAATGACAAAGCCTACAGCAAACTGTAGCATAGAACTGCAGCTTGTCGTTCAACAGGATCTTGCCCTGTGGAAAGAAATAGAATTAGATTGGTTACTTCCACATTCCATCCACAATGCCGTTGGTAAAACCACTTCATGCTGTATTGCAGTAGGTCGATCAAGTGATATCTGCAAAGTGGAACAAAAGGAATGCTAAACCCTATAAATAACAGCAATGTCAGCTTGCAGCTTCATGTCAAAACTGGCCTTGCTCTGCAGGACGACCGGTAAACAAGGACAGTGAGTTCTCAGCAGCACTAGGTAAACAGAGCAGCTGATGAGCCTCCCCCACGGGCCTTTGCTTTTACACAGATGGTTGAGCACTTAGGAAGCCACTGACATCAGTGTGAAGCACACGAATTTCAATTCTTGCAGAGCAGCAAAATATGAACGTCTGTCTTCTTGGTCCTTTGAATTATCTCACCTGTGCTGCTCCTCTGTCGTTTATTTCCTTGGTAATAAATTTCCAGCCCAGTGCATCTATCGATCACAACAAAATAGGTTAACCACAAACGCACTTCGTAGCCCTGGATGGCGGCTCTGAGCTGTGCCTCCTTTGTACGATTGGACACAATGAGATCCATCTTCTGCTTACGCTCGGCCTGGACAAGCTGTTGGCTTTCGGCCAGCTCCCCGTGCACCCCAGCGAGCTCCACCTCTAGCTGTGTGACCCTGCGTAAATTTATTAGACAGGATTGCGGGAATGTTAGGGAGTTATTACAATGGCTGATTGGTTTTAGTGCGCAAAAGTTTTTTTTTCTGGCTGGGCAACCTTGTACAAGTGAGTTATTGAAATGGCGGTCAATCCGCTTCCAGCTTGAGACACTGCGTGAGTAGATTGTTCTGAAACACGTTATTTTGAATAAATAACATCACCAGCGATGTGACCCTGCGTTCAGCGCAATAGTCAAAAGCCACTTCCGCCTCCAGCTGGGAACCGCAAGCGCTTAATTTATAAAAAGAACAATAGGACAGCAAGCTTTGGATACACTTTGCATTCACAGAGAGGTACAGATCCTAGGACATTATCCTTCACCATACCGGTATAAACGCACAACTTTTTTAGAGACTAAATCGTAGACCTTATGATTATCCTGTTGTTCTAAAGAATGCCATCCTGATCTATGTCAGTAATATCCACACATTATCTCTATTTTGAAGTCACGTCTTGACCTTGGACCTTGGGAAAACCCTGTTGTCCAAGGACTGTAGTTCTTGTCAATGTCTCTGGCAACTGAGGCGCAGGGCACGGTTGCATCTGTTATGGCACAACTTCACTGCCAGCAATGTCTTAAAACCTCAAATCACTATACAAGTATGCGGCGGGTGGTTATCCCAATGCAGCCCCCCCCTTTCACGGCCAAAACAGTGCCAACAAGCTTGAATCAGCCATATCTTCCCAACCACTTCATTCACTGTTTTGGGACCTGAAAGTAGTATTAGATATTAGATAGCTACATTTTTCCAAAGGGGGCTATCTGACCCACAAACGGGGGTGTTTTTCAAATGTTCCCAGAGTGTGCGTGCCCCCATTGGCTACAATTAGACTTGGATCATTTGCCTCCATAGCAGTTGAGTTTCATTGTAGCCAATGAGGGCACTTATGCCTAATCGGCCGCGGCGGAAACCCTACTTTTTGAGCAGCCATATGCTGTATCTGACCAGCCAGCGCACCAATCCCAATGACTTTTAGTGTTTTGAAATCCTTGTAATAAATTAAGATCATTGCAAAAACAATGGGGCAAAAAGATTAAGTGGTTGGCGAGATATGCAAATTAATGTGTCATTCCCCCTGGAAAGCACCCATCCAGGGTACAGGTGCACGACGTGTGCTTTTAGTCCTGTCATTCTGTACGCAGGGCGACTTGTCTAAATCTATGCACATGCTCGGGTAGCTTATAGTATCAGCAACAGTTTGAAGCTAGGTTGGGTCCAATTTGATGAATTGACATGTGAGTAGTTGCACTTTTCATGCAAAAAGGAGCATGTTTTGGTTTTTGCCCAGATAACCCCCTCTGACATTTTTCTTTACATACCGTATACCGTACTGCGCTTTTAGTATTGCGAGGCCTACTTTTAGCGAGGCGCCCAAATAATTAAAATAATTAGTTTGCGAGCATTTAGCTTTTGCAAGGTCCTTCAAAAGTTCGGAGAATTTGCGAAATTTGTGATTTTTAGGGGTGCTAATGGGCGTTCCTCCCTTCTTCTGGTGCCCTTGGAAGCTTCTGCTTCTGCTGCTTGTGCTGCTGCTGGAGGATGGCTGCCTGCTGCATGCAAGCACTCTGTGCTCCAGGAGCTTGCACCTGAGACAGTCCTGCCCTCATGCTTCTCTCCTGGGGAAGCTTGAATTCCCATAGAAGGCTGTGCATGCAGACTGCCCAAAGTCCAAATGGGGCAGGAAAGACAATTGCTGGTCAGCAGCAGGTGCTTGCAAGCTTGCTCAGGGCAATGTCAACCTCAGAAGCTCTCAAGGCCGCTTCTCAGGATGCAACTCGGCCATAATGATGATGTTTGCCCTTTATACGGCGGGGGTCCTTTACAGAGCCCAGAATTGTCCCGGAGGAAAGTCAAAGTTTTGCGAGGGTCTGAAAAAACTTTAATTTTTTCGGCCTGACTTATAGCGAGGGGCATCAATAATTACTTATTTATTCGCAAAACAACCAGCGCAGTACGGTACTTGCAAAGAAAGCAAGCGAAGAGACTCAGCGGGTGGAAACTTTGGAACGCCACGGTACAAAAACAGATATGCCCTGCACCTATCCACGCCCTCTGGGATGTATAGTAGGCCTTGGTAATTCAACCCACAACTCTTTTGTAAAAGTGAGGATGTAAAATGTGGCTGAAATTCTTTAGCCAAAATTGGGGACAGAAACTGGGGTGAAACTAGCAGCAGGTGTGGAGCGACAGTTTCTCGTTCTCCCCTGAGTTCCTTGTAAGAGTACCTCCCAATCGCAGGCATTCTCAGTACCCCTGCCTCAGTGCCGACATTGCAGCATTATTCTGAACATATATAATGCTTGTGTCATGAAGCAGAGGTTGATTGGTGCAAGTTAAAAAAGCACCTTTCCCCTGCCAAAGTAGGTGCAAAATGCAAAATAGGCACCGGGCCCCACACTGCACCCCAGAATGCCAAATTTCCGGCAAATGTCAATGATATAAGAACAAGTACGGTGCATTCAGGTGAGGTAAAAGGAGCTTTGAATTGGATGGAAAGCTTGATGGCACGGTTTGCGGGGGCTTTGGCATGTGGACGACCGGGTTCCAGTATAGTGCTGTGAACTATTCCGTGCTTCCAAACCACATGCTGCTTGCAACTTTCAGTCAAGGGCAGGAAGCAAAGGTTTATAAGCGTATGACTGACCGTTTATTAGTGACAGCAACACCCCCGCCCTGGAAATCACAAGCCTGACATGCACACACACATACACACACACTCAAACACATAATCTCACATACAAACATACACTCACACCTTTTTTGAGCCAGCTCCTCAATTTCTGCCTCCCGTTGTGCCATCCTGTTTGCTAGCATGTCTACTTTGCTGTGCGCTGAGCCTCCGTACTGCAGAGCACTCCACAGCTCCTCCATCAGGTCAGACAGGCAGTCTTCAAACATGGCACCCACTTGTGTGTGCACCTGCGTGTGTGTGTGTTTTGTGTATGTTATGTATGTGCACGATTAATTCTGCCGCGCTTGTTTGTCTGCCTGTACACGTGTGTGTGTATGAATGGAATTTTCAAATGACACAGGAAACTCTCAAGCATGTGCTGTGACCCACTTGCCCACTTGTGTGCGCTGTAAAAGCATCCAATACAGATGTCCATTAGTCAAATAGGCTATTTGAAATAGCGGACCAAGCATAAAACATAGCACTTATTAGTTTACGCACATGCAAGCAACCCTTGAGTAGCACGTAAACACACACATAAGCACCCACCAGTTGCTCCAGCTCCTGCATTCCACTGATGATGGGATGGCACCCTGCAGTACCCCCTCCAATCCCTTCCCCTTTTCCTGCCCCCCCTCCAACCCTGCTGCTTTGACCTCTCATCAGCCCTCCACCCGTCCCACCCATTGGAACACTGCCACCACCAACACCACCACCTAACCTGCTGCCGACGTCGCCCCTTTGAGACAAGGATGAGTGCTGTGCCATGGGAGGTGCCCCTGCATCCAGGTGCACAGGCGTGCAGCTCAGCCGTCCGCAAAGACAAAGCAGCAAGAAAAAGGTGTATGCAGTTGCAGTTGATAGCACCGTATTCACAAGGGGAAACTGCTGTAGACTCTCAGGTAGAGCAGATGCAAACAGCAGGTGTCCCACTTATCAGAGCCTAGGGGTTTGCAATAGCAACGATCATGCACACTGTGTAGCTTTTTTTTGCGGGCGAGCGGTGCATTTCTGCAGCCAACACGTGCATGAGCATGCGACTCTCAACAAACAGGGAGCTCAGAAATGTGTCTTTACCAAGAAAGCTTGCTGCACTCAGTTTCACGTTATCTCTGCGCCCTATTTCCTTGATTTATCTAAGTGCAATCATCACAAGTACAATCATTAGCGTGACACCCAATCCCTGCTCCTCTTCTTCTTCCTGATTTATGTCAACAGCGCATCACCTCATCCTTGTCCCTGCTTAGTATTCAATGTACAGTGTGTGTGTACAACTGTCTGTTACCGTACTTATATCACCGCGTACTGCGAATGTATTTCACCCATTCGCGGTGTGTCGCGAGCACATAGAATCATCAAAATACAAAGGCCTCGCAAAGCTCGCATTGAAAAACATTAACCATGTTTGTGAGCATGAACAGGAAGTGGCCAGGAAGGTCCCTGAGGGAGAAAACAGCTTGTTGCTGGCGTTATTCAAGCCCAGCCAGAAAGTGAGAAGGCGGATTGACCTCAGGCACCTGCAGCAGGGGGGTTCTTTAGGGAGGAGCAGCAGTGTAAGCAGGTGCCGTTCTTCACATGCACATGTACGCGTGCGCATACGCATGCATACGCATGCACATGCGTGTGCACATGCGTGCACACACACACACTTGCGCATGCATATGTATGCATATGTATGCACACGCGCACGCACACGCATGGTTATGTGAGCACACAAGCATACTCACACACGTGCACGTGCAGCTCAGAGGTCCAAAAGGGCCTCGCATAGGCTTGCATTGTGTTCATATCTAAGTGTTGCCCCCCTCGCATTGCTCACATTAGGGCTTTGTATATTGGGTTTTTCAAATCTCGCATTCTGTACGGTAGGTTAAGCGTTATATGTTATATGGCCTCTGCACCTGGGCCGTCCCTTGCCCCTGCTCCACATATTCATTCTCTTTGTTTCAGCACACCAAGCCCCCTTTTATTATATCAACACTTAACCCTTGGACCCCCCCCTGCTCGTTTAATCAGCCATACAGCTTCAGCACACCGAGGGATCACCCAATCTTTGATCCTCTTATTTTCTCTCCATATTTCAGACTCTGCACACACATGGCCACCCCCTGCACACATGGACATCCCCCCCTGTCCCTGCTCCTCTGGTTTAGATCCGTCTAAACCTGCGTACCTGGGCCACCCATCCCGGCTCCCTCTTCCATTTCTTGGATGTAAATCAGGAGGCGGTGTGTGCCGTGCTGCAGCGCTCCGCATGTGGCCTCATTCACTTGTTGGCGCAGCTTTATTAGTATGGTGCGCGCGTGGGACAGGAAGCTGCAAGGAGGATGGAAGGAGGCTGTGTAACCACTTTCTTATAAAAGACTCATTCACTTGTTAAGACTCATTGACTTGTTGGCGCAGCTTAATGAGTCTGGTGCGTGCGTGGGACAGGAAGCTGCAAGGAGAATTAAAGGAGGCGGTGCTACCACTTTCTTAGAAAGGAGTGTGTTTGATCAAAATTGCGCCTGAGCCCTTGCTTGCTGCTTCTTTTGGGTCACACTATCGAGTGAACTGGTTGAGTAACGCATAGATGTGTGTAAAAAGTAAGCTGTACAGGAGGGGACGGAAAGAGGTGCAGGCAGTCAATCAGCAAGGGGCATTTTTTGAATTCAGTGCGCTTCGCTGCAATTCTGCACGCGATTCCTGCAGTGTAATCTCATCCATGCCGGCAAAATTATCTGAACCAGGCTGACTGGCTTGATAAACCTGTTTAACTTTTTTTCCTTGAAGGAAATCTGTACAAAGGCACTTACACTCATGCACACACAAACACACACACACACGCACACACACACACACACACACACACACACACACCGGCTCTGCTGCATTTCCAAAGGGGGCTCCGGAAGGGGTGCTTCGTTTCGGGCCTTGGTGGTGGTGGTGGCGGTGCCTGGAGCTTTGCGTGTGTTTGCTGTGTCAGCCAGCCACGCATAGTCAGAGGACAGCAGCTTGTAACTGCCGGGGGGGCTCTTGTTGTGTGCACTGCAGTCACAAATAATGAGATCACATGCACACACGCGCGGCTTCAGTCATCAATGTTGACGCGTGCTGATATAGATGTGTATCCTCTAGCAACAAACACGTGCACACACACTCTCATGCGCACACGGCGTCAGTTTATCAATATTGATGTGAGCTCCAGCTCGTAAATGCCTCAAAAGTTGTAAAACATCAATGGAGTACATCGGTGGAGGCCTTGCACAACAGTAGCACACACGCTTTGAGTACCTCTTATACCCAGACTTGTGCGGTTACGGTACAATGTACGATATAAAATTTTGTAGCACAGCAGGGCAACAGTATTTTATGTAGGATGAACCACCAGCAGGACGTAGCAGGGCAACAGCAGAGGTGCTATCTTATTGTTCCAGATCTAAGAACAGACAGCAGCAGCCATCACCTTGTGCTGTCCCATTTGCATCTGTTTGCTCTAGAACAACCAGTACTTCGTGCTTTCAAATTTGCATCTGTTTGCTCTAGAACAACCAGTACTTCGTGCTTTCAAATTTGCATCTGTTTGTTCTAAAGCAATCACCACCTTGTGCTGCCACCTTGGCATTTGTTTGTTCTAAACAATCATCACCTCGTGCGTTAAAACTTGCATCTGTCTGCTCTAGAGATCAGCTGCTGCAGCAGGCTATTTGCATTTGCCGTGCAAGTAGCGCAGACCTCAAACATCATTTATCCTGATCTGTGCCATGCAGCAATTACACTAGCTGTGTCGCTTCCCTCTCCTTCTATACCTTCAATAAATTGAGCGAATCTAGCCCTCGAGTACATTGCAATTAGGAGCACATGGGATCTGTGTACCAGCTCCTTTGCACGTGCACTGTGCACTGCTTTCAACAAGGGCGAAATTTCGACTAAGGTGTGGATTAGCAAGCACCTTCAATGAGGTCACCTGTGTACCGTGCTTACCAAGTTTCGCATCTGCCTCAAAGACTTGCACACACTGATTGGGCCCTGTTGTGGCCTCACAGTCTGCATCAATGCTTTGACTTGCATCTATCAGGATCCGTGAGCAACGATGGATGACTTGCAATTAACATCGACCACGGCTTGCATGAAACGACAGCAGCAGCACCTGATAGCGTTGCCATCCCATGGGTTCTCACAGTCCGCATTGAGCTCTGAGTGCTTGAAAAACACAGGTGGGGCAGGGATTAGGGGCACTGTCTGTAGCAGGCTGCAATTGGGAGTTTGTGTGTGTGTTTCTGTGTGTGTATGCCTGTGTGTGTTTGTGTGTATGTGTGTATTTATGTATGCAACTAAAAACTTCTACGTGTCAAGTTGCCAGCCAGAGCCATGCGAATGGGGTATGCACAAGCTTTCTAGCAGGGACACATCCAAACACAGTCATTCATAAGGTTGGCCACCCAAGTACGTACAGTCAACATGTACAATGTCTTTGGCAAAGGAACCTTGAAAAGTGCGGTCATAAGCAGTGCTTATTGTTAAATGTGCTCCTGGAAAACCGCAGTTATATAATAAAGCGCACACTGCTCTAGCAAAACCAGTACACACGCTACCTGGGGTCATTCAGCCGGGAGTGCAAGTTTGCCATGTACTCCTTATCCGCATCGTGCAGGGTGAGCATGCTGCGTGGGCGGTCTGCTAAGTGGAGGTGCTGTGGCTAGACGGCACCCTGGTGGCGTGTCTGCGTATGCTTACTGGGTGGAGCTTCTGAGCTTCCATAAATGCTGGACATGCTGTGCCTGCTGTGCCAGTGCGCACAGGAGCTCAGCTACAGCTGTGCAAACCGGCAGGTGCTCTGCTAGTAGGTGCTCTTTTTAAGAGCACGGATAAGCTGTTCTAGGCAGCTAACGGATGGAGCGTTTCCGTTGTTGTTTTG
>Ga0307968_1000139_pt1:35000-43479 | contig 43479 bp, 59 predicted proteins | sample OrgLakmetagen650_FD_201834 | JGI IMG/M metagenome (GOLD analysis project Ga0307968, IMG submission 201834) | Saline water microbial communities from Organic Lake, Antarctica - #650 | ecosystem: Environmental > Aquatic > Non-marine Saline and Alkaline > Saline | place: Antarctica...
CCATTTCTCCATTGACCCCTCAAAGCCACAGGTGGGCTGAGGAAACGAGTGTGCGTACAGAAGTGATGGATTGTAGCGGATGGTAAAGCAAGGGCGTGTTGCGTTGTGCCAGGTCGCACAAGCAGCTTGTTGTGTTTAGACAGGCTCTTGAGGCCAGGCTTCTGTAAAAAAGTATAGTAAATGCAACCACATACCTTGTACCTTATTCATGCCCCATGCCTGTACAGAGTGTCCATCTTTATCACTGCCTGTGCCTGTGACGTAGTCTGTGACGTTGTCTATTGTGATGTAGCCTGTGACGTAGTATGTGGCGTAGTATGTGATGCAGTCATTGACGCAGTCTGTGACGTAGTCTGTGACGTAGTCTATGACGCAGTCTGTGACGTAGTCTGTGACGTAGTCTGTGACGTAGTCTGTGACGTAGTCTGTGACACAGTCTGTGACGCAGTCTGTGACGCAGTCTGTGACGCAGTCTGTGACGCAGTCTGTAACGCAGTCTGTGACGCAGTCTGTGACGTGATCAAAGTTCACTACGGAAACAAGCATCTCATTCTCGAAGTTTGCCAAAGACATGCACTGTGCCGCAGTCTTTTCAGAGTCTTATCTTATATTTAGCTCACTTTGTTTCGAACATAAAAGTGCATGAGCACAACAATTTCCTCTCGTGCATTGTACTTGTGCACACTCATGCACTATCATTTGGATCCTTAGTGCACGCTCATCCTAATGCTCATGCAACAGCTTTTCAGATTAACTATGCCTTCTCGTGTTCTCATGCATATGCAGTTTATGGGAGCAATTGGACGTGTGTTCGTTTACCAAGAGGTAGGGGAAAGGCCACTACATCTGCACACTGTGCTTTTTCACAGCATGCACACTGCTACGCACGACCACGCGTGTTACATATTACACTTCAAGGCACGCGCCATGTGGAACTGCATTGCACGCTAAAACCATGCCTTTTTGTTGGAAATCCACTACTCTTCTGGGTACGAATCAAAATAATTGATGTAGAAAAACTTGCCTGTTAAATCGCTGCCATTATTTCTTCCCTCTTCACGGTTCCTCTCACTCCTCCTTCCACGATGTACTCACACGCATATACTCACACACAGATAAGCACACACACACACACACACATGCACGTGCACGCACGCACAAACAGTGAGGCAAACATATGCACACGCGCACACAGTTAAGCACACACACAGGCGCACACCGGCACACACATAGCTGCTTACACCAACATACTCTCCTCGCAGCCTGAGATGTCTAGAGATATTCGCAAGTACAAGCAGCAGGTGAGCCAATACCAGCGAGCCTTCTGTCTCTCTGTATGTGACTGCATGCAGCAATGGGTACATGTAAGGTTTTCAGCACGCGTGTTCAAAACAGAATGTTCTGCCAGTGGGCAGCATCAGCTCACCAATGTGAATGCTTCAGGCACCAACAATTATTGAAGTGTACGATGCCCCAATTAAGGACCCCAAGCTATATTAACATGTTCCTCCCTACTTTTACCTTCCTTGTACAAAGTATTCTTGTTGATCTACTTGCCTCCTCGCGCAATATGTGCACAATCATGGGCACGTAAACCCGCTCCACATCTGCCTCCTGACTCCTGAGTCATAAGCTACTGCACAGTGTGCAGTGCACAGTATATCATTCACACAACTCTTGTCCTCCACACGCCTCATCTCACGCATTCAGGCCTACCGTATTATAACGTGCACGTTGGACCTCATTGCTAGGGTTGGCCAGAAACATATATATACGGTATATATACGGTATTTTTGGCAGGGAAATCACCAAATATACGGTCATATACGGTGCATATATACGGTCCTGGCCAACCCAACTCATTGCCTTCTAATGATGCAGCAGTGAGCACACATGGCCTCTCGTTTCCTGTACTTTTTTCAATCAGTTGGATCTACCTTCCTCATCTGCCTCAGGTCTATCTGCGCGTCAGTGAAGCCCTTCGGTGCCGAGTGCAGGCCCTGATGGTGATCCCCATTTTTGACAGGTGAGACTGCACCGCCTGCGAAAACAAAAAGGAAGTGCACGCAAGCTGTGGCAACAGGCCGGGCATTGAAACAGTAAATAAAGAATTGAGGGGGGTGCTGTTGCTGGGTAGTGTTTCACAAGCCTGCACCTTCTTCTGTGGCAACAGGCCGGGCATTGACACAGTAAATAAAGGACTGAGGGGGGTGCTGTTGCTGGGTAGTGTTTCACAAGCCTGCACCTTCTTCTGTGGCAACAGGCCGGGCTTTGGAACAGTAAATAAAGAATTGAGGGGGGTGCTGTTGCTGGGTAGTGTTTCACAAGCCTGCACCTTCTTCTGTGGCGACAGGCCGGGCATTGACACAGTAAATAAAGGACTGAGGGGGGTGCTGTTGCTGGGTAGTGTTTCACAAGCCTGCACCTTCTTCTGTGGCAACAGGCCGGGTATTGAAACAGTAAATAAAGAATTGAGGGGGGTGCTGTTGCTGGGTAGTGTTTCACAAGCCTGCACCTCCTAAGGGCCTGTCCTGACCACGGAATCCTCGGCATGTAAGGCAGTAGTTCCAAGCCTGCGTGCGTGTTTCCTATTTTTTAGGGTTAGCCAGAACCAATATACATGCGGTGTACATACAGTATTACTTGCAGGGAGTTTATCAAACATACGGTCATGCACGGCGTATATATATATATATAAATTTGGCCAACCCTACTCTTTTGCTTTGTGGCTTGACGGTCACAAATGACCTTTCTGCTAAGAGCCGCTTTTGTGCCTTATGGTTGTGTGAGTCTGAGTCAAAACAGCGCAGCAGTAGTGTGACCTGTCGGCTCTTTTCTGTAGTAGGGCCTAAAACGTATTGCATGTTTGATCTTAATAAGGCGTGTCTCTTTTAACTGCCCTCCCTCATCCCTGATGGCAGCTTGTGGTCTACACCTTTTGGCTTCTCCCGTGTGCATGTCCGTCTACCAACGTCAGTACGGTTGACTAGAACCATATAGTTGCACCGTTTATGACCGTATACTTGGTGATTTTTCTGCCAAAAAGCCATGTTATATATATGGTCCTGGCCAACCTTACACATTAGTAACCCAACACCAATACAATGTTAGTAGCATCACTACTAGTAATACTTCTGACCTACGTCCTTTCCTCTTGTCCTGTTTGCACTCTCTTCTTGTCCTGTTTGCATTTTGCAGCGCAACAGGGTACGTCTCATGCACACAAAGCTCATTCAATGCCCAGTTTGTAGACATCGTGTAATGTGCACCCTTATAAAAACATCCAGTTTTTAATGCCACGTCCTTTTTGTATATGTTTGCACCTTGCACCCCACAGCGACACTCTGGACCAACCAAAGGCAGTGTTTGAGCATGACGATAATTTACAACAATCACTCATTATCTTGTAATGCCACGCCCCCTTTGCTGTGTTTTTGCACTCCACAGCGACACTCCAGGCCAGCCAAAGGCAGTGTTTGAGTTTGACACCTCCAATCATGATGTGGACCTGCAATCTGTGAAAACGCTGCTCGAGAAGTGCCTCGTGGTGTGTGGGTGGGTGGGTGTGGGTGTGGATGTGGGTGGGTGGGTGGGTGTGTACGCTTGCATTCCTGCGTCGCAAGGCATTGGCTGAGTGTGCACCTTGTGAATGACGTGCAGCATATAGAGGGGGTGTTGATGTGTGGAAGGGAAAAATGCTCCTGCAGCAGTGCCTCCTGGTGTGTATGCTCATTTATGCAGCCTGCAGTAATGGCTTGGGCATGAGAGTGCAGGCCGTGCGCAACTGTGCGTGAAAGGCTGATGGTAACGTACAAGCTTGTTTTTTATTTTGAGAAAAGGTTCAACAGAGATTATCGCCGAGGTCAAGTGTGCACCTTGCTGTGTGCTTGTGCTGCGTTGCGTTGTGTTGCAAGATCAAATTGGCTGGTTTGTCTGCGCTGTGTTGTGTTGGCTGGTTTGTCTGCGTTGCGTTGTGTTGCAAGATCAAATTGGCTGGTTTGTCTTTTTCTAAGACAAGCCTTGTGCTCAAGCCTATTGCTGATTGCATGCATGCGTGCATGCGTGCGTGAATGAGTGTATGTGTGTGTGTGCATATTCCATACTCTGGCCACTACACCAAAACCTCGCTTTTGCTGCTTTAGCGTATTGCCTCCTCTGCACACAATAATATAAAAGTGCACACAGAGGGGAATGCCTACTTGTTGCACAAGGCAAGACACTTGCGATTGCTTGCAGGGCTCCCCCTGCCATTTTTGTCCTTGCAGCAAGCCCCATCAGCCTTCCGGTACACTTCTATTTGCATCTTTTTCACATTTTGTCTGTCTGTATACTGTAGACGATGAAACCAGATTCTGGACAGCACTCTCACTCACCTCGTCCATTTGTCGCTGTACCATTGCACACATTGAATGCTTGAGGCCTCTGGCAAGTTGAAATCTAATTCATCCTGCTGTTTATGCTTTCTTGGACCCTCAAACACAAAGCTCTTAAGGCAGCATTGCTTGAACCGTCAAGCACGTAGTTCTAAAAGGTTGCATCAAACATCCTTTGCTGCAGCCCTATGCACTGAGCGTAACCAGCATGGAAGTGCTAGCAGTTGAAGAACTCACACTCCAGAGGCAAGCAAGGGTGAGTGCAATGAAGCTGAATGCTGGACAACGTAGCTTAAACCTTGCTCTCTGATTTATTTTCTGTGTCATTATGATGCTACCAAAAATGTTCTTTCTCCCTAGCACAGGCAAATGTGGCTAATAATGACTTAGGAGGATGCAAGCTTGAATGAATTAATGCGTAAGTGACCCTTGCATCAGGTGGCTGAAGGTGACCCGCCACGTCTTGCTGGCCAACTAGCCAGCCAGCTAGCAGTTCTAGCAACTAGCCACTGGCTGCATGTTCATTCTCCCTCTATCTGTCTGCTTTTATTCTGGTAGCCATGTTATGCAATGCTTTGGTTCACCTTGCTCGAGCGGATTCCACGTAATCTAATTCTGTACAGACAAGCTTGAAATGGAAATAACATAGTGTGTTGCAACCGTTTAGTTGCTTAGAGGAACTTTTCACCGCTCATTACGTTTTGTCCTGACAAACACACACAGGCTGGCTCTACGCCCATTAGTCCTCCTGGCCCCCCTCAGATTACCAGTGGCAGGAAAGAAGCCGATTTGCGTAAGTACACAAAAACCATATGTAATTAGCCGGCACAGCAACGCAGCCTCCATCCCACTTTAAAGTGTGCAAATGTCAGTTCAGAACATGCTGCCCGGCACATACGTTTGCACATGCTTGTATAGACATAGATGTGATTGAGTGCGTACGTGTGTACTCTGATTCTGCGACCATCATGCACAAATAAAATTGTGTGTACAATCATTATGCGTCATTCGCGCACAAACGAAATTCCCATGATTAAGCTCCGTTTGTTGCTGCCTGTCGTGCTAAGTTGAGTGTGAAATGTTCATGTTTACTTGATCAAAGATGAACTGGCTTGTTTTTTTATGGCCCTTACTGCATGCCTCATGATACTGCATGTGAGCATGCAAAGATTCACCCGACACGTGCAATGCAGTGTTGTGGAAATCAGGAAGGGTACTATGATCGCTTTGTATGATGCAAACATCAAACCTTATACAATCTATGTACTTTCCAACATTCCTGTAAGCAAGGAGAAAGGATAAGGACAGAGTGTCCATGCATATTTTGAATTTTTAACAGAATCTAGACAATGCATCAAACTGGACCATGCTGTACAGGAATTATTTGCCTTTGTTTCCTGCCTGAAAACGTCATGCGCCCCTAAGGACGATATCCCTGTGCCACCTGCCAAACATAAGTGCTTACTTATCACTGCATGCTTGTGCCCCTGAAGCAAACGAAGAGCTGCAGCCTGCGCATGATTTCCAGGAAGCGAGCCACCTGTCGAGCGTGTTGTAGATGTTGCAAGAGTGCTGTCTGGACAGGGTTGGCCAAAATTGGTTGTATACACACACCGTATACATACACCGTACATGACCGTATGTTTGTTGATTTCCCTGCTAAAAATACCGTATATGCACCATATATATATATATAATATATGCGGTTCTGGCCAACCCTGGTGCTGGCCAATGCCAGCAGAACAAGTTGCCGAGAGTGCATTGGACAACCTAAGGTGTTGCACTCCAGATGGATGCAGTACTTGACAGCGCACACGCCTCTGCACAGATGCAGTCAAGGGGGGTGGTCTCTTGAAGTAAAGGCCTGCATGGGTAAATATGTTGTGTGTGTGAGTAAGTTGGCAATCGGCAAGTCTGCTAGGAGGATGTGTTTGTTATGGTTTCTTGCGGTGTTGATTGATTACAGGGATTGTAAACAAGAGTGCTGTATGTCTGTGTGTGTATGTGTGCTTATGGGTGAGTGCATGCATGTTTGTGTGTGAACATGTCATGTGATGGTTATAAACTTGTCCATCAGCCAACAGCCCTTTGTAGCTTCTTCTGTACGCCGTAGCTCTCTTTCAGGTCATTATCTTAACAAGGGTTGTGGCCCTTTGGCTTGTCTTAACGTGCTCTATTCAGCGTTGATGTCGTGAGAGGGACCTTTGCCTTTTTTTTCTCTCTACACTTTGTTTTTACCTCGATTTCCTATGTTATGGCTCAGGTACTTGTATAAATGCAATCTTTTATCTCTACACTTGATTTTTACCTCTATTTCTTAAGTTATGGCTCAAGTACTTATCAAATACCTATAAGCTGTAAGTCATGCGCGTGGGAGGAGGAGGAAGGATTGCTGGCTGGTCTAGTGCTTGGCATCCTGCCAGTGCTGCCAAATGGCACTATGATTACAATGTGGGGTGTGACCTTCAGCCAGGTTGTTTGGCTGATTGGCTGCTGACTGGTCTCGGCCAGAGGGGCTGCCAAATGCTGTTGTCATGTCTAAAAGAATGTCTTGAAGAAATCAAAGGCTGGTGAGTAAAAGAGCTGCTTGAAGAGGAGAGAGAGAGAGAGAGGCAAGACGGATTAAAACATATACATACGAAGCATTAGATAGGTCAACAAAAAATGCAAATCAAGCAATATGAGACCTATAGTCTAAGGCAATATGTAATCCTTTTGGCTTTTGGTGCCATACTTCTGGGACATGTTGGCCCCTTTAACCTTCAAGTTGCTGCTAATATCCAGTGCAAATCACACAGACTGGGGAGTGCCAAAACAAAAACAGGGTATTACAACTACTGGAAAGACCTTAGACTTTTGGTCAATAAACAAACCACAAATGCTTTCTGAAACAAGAACAATCTCAAATTCTACGAACAGCGTAATGTTATATTAAAAACACGCCTACCGGTACGGCTTCTCTCCCAATCTCCCAATGCAAACTGCCCCATCTGCCCTTGCACTGATAGTGCGCTTCACATACTCTCAGGTTGGAAACGCACTGAAATGAGGAACATGATTATAAAAAGCCATAGTATGGCAAGTGTGCTGATTGTCCTAGCCCTTCAAAAGGGACCATGCGGTGCCAACCAAACCGCCTACACCGCCGTAGGCAGCGCAGATAAACTATCACAGCAAGACCTAGATCTGAGATACACTGCCAAAAAACACTGCCCTCTTGGTTGCGACCAAAACTAACAGCACATGCTTTAAAAGCCTCTTCTCGTCCTAACGCTATCCTATTTCTACCTAGCACTGCGTGCTCTTCTTGCGTAACCACCCGCAACTCAAATTTCCATGCTAAAGACAAGACATTGAATCCACTCCAGTGGGAGGTTTACCTGATTGAGTTTCAATTTTGTGAAGACACTAGGCCTATTCCCAACTCCAAAAAGCAAAAGCACAGCACAGCGTACTTTTTATTGCCAACCTAAACAGACAAGGATATAGGGAAACCAAGCTTCACGTGATCCTCGTTGGAGCTATGGGGACTATCTACAAAGACTACACACGTCAGAAAATTCCTGGAGTGGTTGACGTTGATTGAATGTGATTGATTTCAATCAGGGGCATTTCAATCAATAGTGCAATCAGGGTGTGATTGAAATCAATCAGGGCCTTTTTCTGTTTATTTCCCTGATTGAAATCAATCAGAGCTGTGATTGAAATCAATCAAGGGGGATTTCAATCAGGCGTGTTTACTTTCAATCACATTCTCGATTGAAATGACGAAGGCAAAGGCCCAGGGACCGGTTAAACTAGTATTTGTACTCATTCCATGTGCTCTCCGAGATAATAAAGAGCCTTTATTACACTTTGAGACTGCCAAATCACATTTAATTACAGGAGCCCTTTAACATTAATAAAAAAGGCATGTCACGGACTGAGGATGCTACTGAGAAGTCTACTAGATTAAAGTAATTGATATGTCTGCAGGAAGTTAAGCGGCTTGATTTGGCATCATCTCTAACAAGGATCTGAGGTCCGTTACGACTTGATCTCTGCAGTGCCGAGCTGTTCAGAGGCTAGCTGGCAGGGAGCACCCCTCCTTTCAAAGGAGTCACCAC